>TARA_R100001244_G_scaffold86820_3_pt1 | contig 67961 bp, 71 predicted proteins | sample TARA_R100001244 | Tara Oceans TARA_R100001244 (sample SAMEA2621564) | marine metagenome | biome: marine biome (ENVO:00000447); feature: mesopelagic zone (ENVO:00000213); material: "saline water (ENVO:00002010), including plankton (ENVO:xxxxxxxx)" | depth 790 m
CACCTACGACTGGTATAAAAAACAGAACACGAAGACGGAAGCGTTGTCGCTTTTCGCCAGTGCGACTCTGGATCTGACAGAGCAGCTGGAGCTGTCCGGCGGTGTGCGCTGGACCGACGAAAAGAAGGTGTCGAGGATTAGCGTTCCCTATGTCCATTCCTTTTTGTCGGCAACGCCTGCATTCATCAACAGCGGCTTCTTTTCAGGTCCGATCACCTTTAAGGACTCCAATTTCTCGCCGGAAGTCTCGATCAAATATCAAGCGACACCGGACGTGAATATTTATGCTGCCTTCAAGACCGGGTTCAAATCGGGTGGTATCGACAACAGCGCGTTGCCGTCGAACAGTCTGCTCGGCTTCAATGATCCGGATCCGGCTGTGCGTCAGGCGGTTGCCGATGCGCTGAAGTTCAAGTCGGAAACCGGACTTGGTGGGGAACTCGGCGTGAAGGCACAATTTGCCGATCGTACCCTGACGGTGAACACATCAGTCTTCTATTATGTGTTCGATGACCTGCAGGTACAGAATTTTGACGCTGCGACCGTTCAGTTCCAGACCTTCAATGCCAGCCAGCTTACCAGCCAGGGCATTGATGTGGAATGGGGATGGCGGACGCCGGTCGAAGGTTTGAATCTATCCGGCTCGCTCGCCTATACCGATGCCGAATTTTCGGCTCCGTTCGTGACCACTTCCGGCGAAGACATCAACGGCCGGTCTGCTGCGCGCGCTCCGAAATTTGCTGCCAATGCCGCTTTCGACTGGTCCGTGCCAATGGGTGATGCCGTCGAACTGGGCCTGAACGGCAATCTGCAGTATAGCGGTTCCTATTTTACCAACGAGGATTCGGTAACCGACCTTCGGCAGGACAGCTATGTGTCCATCGACGGTTCCATCTCGGTGGGTGATCCCGACGGCAAATGGAAATTGTCGCTGGTTGGCGTCAACCTGACCGACGAAATCTGGGTGAACACCAGCAGCGGTCGGCCGTTCCTGCAGCCAGGTGTGGGTGATGATCTGGTCGTCACCCAGAATCGTGGCCGCCAGGTCTTCGTGGAAGTCGCTTTCAAGTTCTGATCAGCCTCCCGTTGATGAGAATCCGGGCCGGGAGAGTGCAAGCTACTCCCGGCCCTTTTTTTATGATTTTGCACCCGACGAATAGCCATAATGAGAGTAGCCGATGATCACCGGCGGGGTAATATGTCGTCACAAATGGCATTTAGGTTGAGGAGCAAGTAAATGGGACGTCTCGAAGGAAAAAGAGCGGTAATTCTCGGAGCCGCCGGCAAGGGCAATATGGGCCAGGTTATCGCCCAGCGTTTGCACGACGAAGGCGCGGATGTACTCGTCGCCGGGCGCAAGGAAGACGAGTTGAAGCGCTTTGCGGAAGAGATTGGTGGCCATTATGCGACTTGCGATCTCACCAGTGAAGCAGATATCAAGGCGCTTGCAGAAGCGGCCAAGACAAAGATGGGCGGTGTGGACATCGCTATCAATGCAACCGGCATCGGCTTCCTCAAACCCTTTCTGGAGAATACCAAGGAAGAACTGGAAATGATGTCAGCGCTGCAGCTGGTCGGGCCGTTCCAATTCTATCAGGAGATGATCAAGGCGATGGATGATGGCGGATCGATCATCCAGATCAGTTCGGCCACCGCGACGATCATGCTCAACGATCATGCCGCCTATATGGGTACGAAGGCAGCGACCGATCATATCATTCGCTGTGTTGCGCACGAATTTGGTGAAAAAGGCATTCGCGCGAACAGCATTTCGCCCGGTCTCACCCGAACGCCGATGACAGCGGGTGTCGATCAGGTGCCTGGTCTGGTCGAGTCATTCGAAGCGCGCTATCCGCTGGGCCGGATCGGTACCAGCGAAGATATTGCAGCCGCAGCCGTATTTCTGGCCAGTGACGAATGTTTCATGACCGGCGAGAATCTGCAGGTTAATGGCGGGCTGTGTCTCCGCGGCAATCCGACGCGCAAGGATCAGGAACTGATGATGGCTTCTCTCGCCGCGGCATCCTGATTCTAGTCTATCGGTTTGAGGCGTTTCTGGATGTGTGGACGAATTTTCAGGAACCCCTGATAAAGGGCTTCAAACAAGGCCAGTGCGCCAGGCAGCCGCGCCAGCAGACCGATAGGCCGCAGGACCGGGATCGCGCGCCACATGGCCGCGAACGCTGCCGCGCCTGATAGCAGGCGTCCATCTTCCGATGCGTGAAACCGGTCGAGCATCAATTGCCGGTCGATCGGGCAGGATGCCATCGGCCTAGCTATATCCACGAAGGTTATGGCGTCGCGCCGGTCCAGCTTGCGCATCAGGGCAATCTCCCGGATGCACAGAGGGCAAGCGCCATCATACCATACGGTCAGTCGGCTCATTGCTTCAGTCCGCGGCGATGCTTCATGTCTGTCCCGTTACCATTGCAAGGCAGACCTAATGGCGGCGAAGACGTTATGGGATACGGCTGAAAGGCCAGCCCACCTGCAAGGGGTCACCGAAGATCAAACGTCGAGATTTGCCACGTTCAGTGCATTGTCGACAATGAATTCGCGCCGCGGTTCAACCACTTCGCCCATCAGCTTGGTGAAGATATCGTCGGTTACATCCGCCTGTTCGACAGTCACCTGCAACAGCGAGCGCACTTCCGGATCGAGCGTCGTTTCCCACAGCTGTTCGGCATTCATTTCACCCAAACCCTTGTAGCGCGAAATCGCCAGACCCTTGCGGCCTGCCGCCAGCACCGTGTCGAGCAATTCCGACGGCCGGGTGATCAACGTGCCGTCAGAGCCAATGCCTGCATCATCGGCATCTTCCGCATCGCTGGCGGCCGATTTTACCAACCGGCTGCCGCTGCCATAGGTAGCGGTTTCTTCCGAGGCGAGGCGGTGAAGCTTCCGGGCCTCCGCACTTTCCAGGAATTTGGCGTCAATGATATGATGATCGGTCACGCCGCGCCAGAATCGCTGGAACAGATAGCCGCCTTCTTCGGATACCTGGCCAGACCAGCGGCCCTCCTCGTCGACCTTGTCCATCCACTCGGCGGTCGCGTCAACTGCAGCCTGCCGTTCCGCCCGGCCATGATCCGGGTTGAGCGCGCCAGTCAGGGCCATACCCTCGACAATCGTGCTGTCATAGCGCCGCGGTACATAGGCCATCAGGCTGCGCATCCGCCGGGCATGTTCGATCAGGCCGCGCAGATCGTCTCCGCTGCGCGCACCTTCGCCAGTTTGCAAGATCATGCCACTCAGACCGGCCTCGACCAGATATTGATCGAGCGCATTGTCGTCCTTGAGATAGACCTCGCTCTTGCCCTTGCCGACCTTGTAGAGCGGTGGCTGGGCAATATAGAGATGGCCGCCGAGGATGATCTCCGGCATCTGCCGGTAAAAGAAGGTCAGCAACAAGGTGCGGATATGGGCGCCGTCGACGTCAGCATCGGTCATGATGACGATCTTGTGATAGCGCAATTTTTCGAGATTGAAATCCTCGCGGCCAATGCCGGTGCCCATGGCCTGAATCAGCGTACCAACCTCCTTGGAGGACAGCATCCGGTCAAAGCGTGCACGTTCGACATTGAGGATCTTGCCTTTCAGCGGCAGGATCGCCTGATACATGCTGTCGCGGCCCTGTTTGGCCGAGCCGCCAGCGGAATCGCCTTCGACCAGAAACAGTTCGCATTTGCTCGCGTCCTTTTCGCGGCAATCGGCGAGCTTGCCGGGCAGCGAAGCGATGTCCATCGCGCCCTTGCGGCGCGTGAGTTCGCGCGCCTTTTTCGCCGCTTCTCGGGCGGCGGCCGCGTCGATCACCTTCTGGATCACCATCGCCGCATTTTGCGGGTTTTCTTCCAGCCATTCGGCGAGCTTGTCGGCCATCAGGCTTTCCAGCGGCTGGCGTACTTCGGAGGAGACCAGCTTGTCCTTGGTTTGTGAACTGAATTTCGGATCGGGCAACTTGACCGAGACAATCGCGCTCAGGCCTTCGCGCATGTCGTCGCCGGTCAGCTTGACCTTTTCCTTCTTCAGCGCGCCGGAGCTTTCGGCATAATTGTTCAGCGTCCGGGTTAGCGCCGAGCGGAAGGCGGCGAGATGGGTGCCGCCATCGCGCTGCGGGATGTTGTTGGTGAAGCAGAGGACATTTTCATAATAGCTGTCGTTCCACTCGAGCGCGACGTCGATGATGACATCGTCGCGGTCGCCATGAATGGCGATCGGTTCGGGCACTAGCGGTGTCTTGTTGCGATCGAGATACTGGACGAATGCGGCAATTCCGCCTTCGTAGAACAGGTCGATTTCCTTCGCATCTTCATGCCGGGCGTCGCGCAGGATGATGTGGACACCGCTGTTGAGGAAAGCGAGTTCGCGGTAGCGGTGTTCGAGTTTCTCGAAGTCGAACTCGGTTATCTTGAACGTCGCGGGCGAAGGGAAGAACGTGACCTTCGTACCCTTTTTGAACCCGGCCTTGTTGTCCGCTGGCGGGGCATCACCGACGATCTTCAGCGGCCTTACCGCATCGCCAAATTCGAAGCGCATATTATGCGCCTTGCCATCGCGCCAGATGTCCAGCTCCAGCCATTCGGACAGGGCGTTGACCACCGATACACCAACTCCGTGAAGACCGCCGGATACCTTGTAGGCATTGTCGTCCGAGGTGTTCTCGAACTTGCCGCCGGCATGCAGCTGGGTCATGATGACCTCGGCTGCCGACACGCCTTCCTCGGTGTGCATGCCGGTCGGGATGCCGCGGCCATTGTCCTCGACCGAAACGCTGCCGTCGGGATTGAGCGTGATCAGGATCAGGTCGCAATGGCCAGCGAGCGCCTCGTCGATCGCGTTGTCCGACACCTCGAACACCATATGATGCAGGCCGCTGCCGTCATCGGTGTCGCCGATATACATGCCAGGCCGCTTGCGAACGGCGTCCAAACCCTTGAGAACCTTGATCGAATCTGCGCCATATTCGTTCTGATTGGAAGAATTGGAAGCATCTTCCGGCATTTTGTTTTCGTTGCTATCGCTCATGTCGGGACCATAGCCGCTGGTGCCCTCAAACCCAAGCAAAATGTCGGATTTGGTGATATTAAAAACGTTTAAAAACAAGAGGTTATACATATTTGGGGGCGCGCGTGAATTTCTGTCGATCCGGCGTCCTTATCAAATTCGATAGGGGGCAAGTTCCGGTCAATCCCGCTCCGTTTCGCCACCACATATAAGCCCTTTGCGGCCGTGCCGCTTTGTGCAAAACAGTCCGCAAATTCACGTTTTCAGACGAGAATCAAACAAAAGGACGCCAAATTATGACCAATGCTGCCGATATGGTCCCCTTTGCCAAGACGATGGGTATCATCATCACCGCCATGGACAAGGACAAGGTGTGCGGGGAAATGCTCGTTCGGCCGGAGATCTGCACCGCCGGAAACGGACGCGGCAGTCCCAGTATCCACGGCGGTGCGGTGATGACCTTTGCCGATGTGCTGGGGGCGTTCGGCGGCTTTGCCAATCTGCCCGAAGGGTCGAACGGCACGACCACATCGGAAAGCAAGACCAATTTCCTGAATGCGGCACCCGAAGGCAGCATCGTCTATGGCGAAGCCACGCCGTTCAAGACCGGCCGGCGGCAATCGGTCTGGCAGACCAGGATCACGCTGGAGGACGGCACTCTGGTGGCGGTGGTGACGCAGACCCAGATTGTGCTGTGACGGATTGCGAAGCGATCCATATTTCGCGCGCTTGTCCAAGGATGTTTGAGACCATCTATGTGTTTCGACAGGCTCTGCACGAACGGTGTTCGGGCACAATATATTCACAGCTTCCCATAGACCCCGCTTTTGCGCTAAACCACCTGTCATGATCAGAACCCTGCTCGCCGCCTCGCTTTTGTGTCTGGCAACCACCGCCTGCTCCGAATCCACCCAGGTCAGCGATGACCTGCCCGAAAGCAGCACCGATCTCGACAATCCGACCGGTCGCGCCGAGCGGGTAGAGAGCGGCCCTTCGGCCAAGCCGGTGCGGATCGGCGAAGGCGGTCCCCGTTTCGACGCCTGTCAGTCGGTCGGCGAGGTCGGCAGCCATGTCAGCGGTGCACTGCCGGTGCTGAACGCCCCGTTCGATGCGGCGGACAAAAAGGACAGCCTCGCGCCTGGCCAGCGTGTCTATATCTGCACCCGCAGCATCGACCAGCAATGGTTTGGCATAGTTTATGACAAGCCGGCCAGCAGCCCGGACGGCGCAATGGCAGCGCGCGGTCCAGGCGACTGCGGGGTCTCCTCCCCGGTGCGTGCCAAGCGCAATTATGACGGCCCCTGCGAAAGCGGCTGGGTCGAGAGCATCTATGTGGTGCTGGTGGCAGGCTAGAGCCTGCTGCAGGTGTCGGAAATGCTGCCAGCGGGCCACCGTGAGGCCAAGGGGAGCCGATCCAGGCTGTGGGCATCCAGCTGCTAACAGAGGTTATGGCAGAAGAATTGACTCGCCGACCGATGATGCTTGCATGCACGGCGGGGGTGAAATTCAAACGATCGGCTGGTTATTCGAGAAGGCCGCGTCGGAGATGACCGGCTTGCTTTCTGCAGGCAAAAAAAACGAGGCCTATAGCCCCGTTTTTATTCATTGATTTTCAAAAGCTCATGGGCTCGAAGGGCTGTCGCTTACTTCTGCGATCAGAAAAAAGCCGCCGATTACGGCAACAGATGCCAACAGTCCGATCAGGACGCCGTTTTCGCCTTCAAGCTTCGAAGAGGCTTCGCTTTGAGCTGCTACACGCTTTACCTGCGAAGCAACTGGCTTTGCAGCAGTCTGCTGTGACTGAGCCAATGCTGGCGAAGCTATCAAGGAAGTCGCAGCAATGCAGGCTGCCAATTTACCAAATTTCATTTTCGTATTCTCCGAATCTATGCACTAAAATCTTAATGAGCACTTCAAGCCCGAGTGAGACCAATATTCGACCGGAATGTCAACAAAAATTCCTAATTCCATCACGATAGCCAAGCTGTGTAACAATATAGTGACAGTTTCGAACGAAACCAGTCGCTCGCGCTCTACATCTTCCATCTCATGCCGTTGGTAGGGTCGAGCAGTCACCCTGGCTGCCTGACCCTATCGCGATCAGGGCTTACCGGCCATCCCGGGAGACCGGGACCGGTCCGTCCCATGGTGGTAGCCCGATCCAGACGCGGAGGAAGGAAAGCCGTCGTCCCCAGTCGTAAAAGAGCCAGCATCCCAGAACCGTGGCCGCTAGCAGCAGGGGCGCCTCAACCGCGAGCGGCATTTGCATTTTGTCGAGGTAGTAGCCGGCAACGACGATGATTGTCTGATGGATCAGGTAGAAAGGGAAAATTGCTTGTGTGAGCAGCCGGCGCACCGGGCCGTCGGCACCGCGCAAATGGTGGTGCGCGAGACCGATAGCCGCAATTATCGCGCACCAGGCGTCGAGGTCGCGCACGCTGCGCATCGCCAGTCGCAGCCATTCCGGCGGGTCAACGCCTTCGGCATAAATATTATAATAGCCGATCAGTGCTGCCCAGCAGGTCAGGGCAATGGCGAGGGCAGCCCAGCGCAGCTGCACGCAGCGATCGAAGAAGGGCTGATATTTGGCGATGGCAAAGCCGAACAGGAAGGTACTGAAATAGAGGCTGTGCAGATACCAATCGTCCCGGAAATCGTGGCTTTCTCCGAATATTGGAAACAGCGTCAGGCGCAGCGCACTCATATAGAGCCAAGGCACAAGAACTAACAGCGGCCCTGCGACCAGAGCGCTCTGTGCTGCCGGCGTACGGCGCAGCAGCGGCAGGATCAAGACGAGCGCCAGCGTGTAGAGGATGAGATAGGCGACAAACCACATATGGTTATAGGTTGGTGTAAACAGGCAGCCGTCGGCGTCGCACCAGTGGCCCGAGCCGGTAACATATTTGATGTAGAAATTGTCCAGCCAGCCGGCATGGCCCGGCCCAAGGCCGTTCGCCGCCTGTAACGCCTCGACAATCTCGAAATAGGATTGCGGCGGCACGATCACGAACATCGCCAGCAGCAGCGGCGGCCACAGCCGGCGCATGCGGTTGGTGAAAAATGTCCGCATGCTCATCTTGTCCGCCATGAAACGGGTGGCAGCCCCCGCGATCAGGAACAACAGGGTCAGGCGCCAAGGACTTGTCAGCATCATCAGCGGCTCGATCGCATCGCTGGCGAAGCGGGATTTCACGTGCCAGTCCCAGCTGACGTAAAACATCCCGCAATGATAGAATATCAGCAGCCCAAATGCGATAATGCGGAGCCAGTCTAGGTCGTAGCGGCGTTCGGTCATGGCGGGCAGTGTCTCCTTGTTGCCCGGGTTCTTGCGCCGCCGCAGCTGCCGGTCTACACTCGTGCCGCGCGAGGCGTGCAGCGGGGATGAACGGGAATGGCGCGGTGACAGAAGGCGGCAGAAAAGGGACGAGCGGCTGGACCCGGGCCGAATGGCGGCCCTGGCTGGGGGTCCTTGTGGCGACCGTGGTGTTGACCTTCGTCAACGCGACTTCGGACATCATGGAGGGTGCCGGGACCCACTGGAGCCAGCCCATCCTGTGGGAGGTGACCAGCGCGATCGTCATCGTCGCTCTCGCTCCGTTGATCGGTCGTGCGGTGCAGCGATGGCCGCTCCGGAAAGACAATATCGCCGCCTTTGCCGCGATCCACTTTGGACTGACAATCCCCTTTTCGCTCGCCCATATCGGTTTCATCTTCTTGACCCGCGAGACGGTCTACAAGCTGTTCGGCGACCGCTACGGCTTTTTCGACGACGGGGTCGCGCTCACCCTGCTCTATGAATGGCGCAAGGATGTATTGGTCTATGCCGCTATCGCCGCGACCTACTGGACCTTCGGCTATATCGCCGAGCGCAACCGGCTCGCGTCATCGCCGCCCGTCGACGACCGGATTCGGCTGCAGGACAGCGGCAAGGCGATCTTCCTCTCTCCGGACGAGATCAGCCACGTCGAGGCCGCCGGCAATTATGTCGAGTTTTACACGGCAGCAAAATCATATCTGGTGCGCGGCACGCTGGCGTCCTGGCAGGAACGGCTGATCACGCGCGGTTTTGTACGCGTGCACCGGTCGCGGCTGGTGAACCGCAGCAAGATTGCCGCGCTCCGGCCGACGCGATCCGGCGACTTCGACATTTCGCTGCTCGACGGCAGGATTGTTTCCGGCAGCCGGCGGTATCGCGCGCAGCTTGCGCAGGGCAGTTCCGCCTAGTCGTTACCGGAAGTTGCATCCAGCTGCAGAGCGCTCCGGCACTATTATGACAGTCACTTGGTGGGCACAGCCAAGACAGGCGCTTCATTTGCATTTAGTTTGATATCAAACTATAAAGATAGATGTCTAATTAAATGGAGATTCGGAGATGGTCAGTCGCAGGATGGTTCTGGGGGCTGGACTGGGTGGCCTGGCGTTGGCTGGGGCAGGTGGAGTCTGGCGGGTGACGCGGGTGCCGGAGACCGCTTACGAGCCCTGGAATCCGGATGCGGCCACCGTGACGGACGATATCCGGCTGGATGCCTTCCGGCATGCGATTCTTGCTCCCAATCCGCACAACCGGCAGCCGTGGGTCATTCGTCTGGTTGGCGACGAGGAGGCTGAAATCAGCTGCGATCTCGACAAGAGACTGCCGGCGACCGACCCGTTTGACCGCCAGATTACAATCGGCTTCGGCACGTTTCTGGAGATTGCCCGCATCGCGGCAGCGGAGCGTGGCTTTGCGGTGGACACCGAGCTCTTCCCGGATGGTGAAGCGCAGCCCCGGCTGGACAAGCGTCCGGTGGCCCGAATGACATTCAACAAAAGCGAAAAGCCTGATACCGACTTGCTGTTCTCCGCCATCACCCAGCGCCGGTCGAACAAGGAGGTCTATGACCTGTCCAGAAAAATCAGCGATATCCAGTTGGAGACCGTCGCGATCGATGGCGGTTCATGGTCCACCGATCCGCAATTCATCGGCCGGATGCGTGCGGAGATTCTAAAGGCGATCGAGACCGAAATGCTGACGCACCACACCAATATGGAGAGCGTCGAACTGATGCGGATCGGATATGACGAGATCGACGCCAATCCCGACGGGATCGACCTCGGCGGGCCGATGATCGAGGCAGGCAAGCTGGCCGGACAAATCAATCGTGGTCAACTGGCCGATCCCGGCAGCCGGGCGTCGCAAATCGGACGGGAGCAGCTGGCGGAAACCTATGGCTCTATTCCTTCGCTTTTCTGGATTACAACACCGGCAAATACACGCGCTGACCAGATCGAAGCCGGTCGCCAATATGTCCGCGCCAATTTGCATGCGACCAAACTTGGCCTCTCCATGCACCCGATGAGTCAGACCCTGCAGGAATATGAGGAAGTGTCACCGCAATATGCCGCGGTTCACAATCTTCTGGGCGCACAGGAAGGCGAGCGGGTGCAAATGCTCGCCCGCATCGGCTATGGACCGATGATCGGACCCAGCCCGCGCTGGCCGCTGGAGACACATTTGAGATGACGAGCAAGGACCCGCTGGCCTTTCAGGTTTTCAATGAAATCGGTATCATCAGCCAGCTGACCAGCGCCGCCTTTGCCGCTGTGTTGCCCAAGGGGGTGACCATTGCGCAATTTACCGTGCTCAATCATTTTGTACGGCTGGAACTGGAGTCGCAATCGCCGGCAAAGCTGGCCAGCGCCTTCCAGATCACCCGTCCGACCATGACCAGCACGCTGGCGCGGATGGAGAAAGCCGGGCTGGTGACGATCAAGGCCGACCCGCAGGACCGTCGCGGCAAGCTGGTGTCGGTGACGGCGGCGGGACGGCGGATGCGCGAAACTTGCCTTGAGCGACTGGCGGAGCCGCTGGCGGAAGCCAATGCCGTGTTGGCCCCGGCAACCCTCGCGCAGCTATTGCCGCTGCTGCAGGATATCCGCGCAAAGCTGGACCGGTTGCGTGATTGAGCGTTGCTTTTCCTCGCGAGATAATGAATCAGAATCTTCATGACAAAACTTGATCCCGCCCGTTATCTCGAGCGGCCGTTTGGCCATCTCGCTGACCTTATCAACGCCCATGCGGTCAACCAGCCCGACCGGATCGCGCTGGATGATGGCGCGGAGAAGCTGAGCTGGGCCGGGACCGCCGCGCTGGTCAACCGGATCGCGGCGCAGCTGCAGGCGGATGGTCTGCAGAAGGGGCAGGCGGTGGCGATTCTCGGGACCACCACCGTCCGCTATGCGCTTGCCTATCTCGGCGCGATTGTTGCCGGGGGAAGCGCGGCACCGCTGACCACCTCGGCGACGCCGAAGCAGCTGGCCAATATGATGCGCGACAGCGGTGCGATGCATCTGTTTATCGACAGCGCCAAGCGGGCCGAACTGCTGGACAGCGGCGAGCAATTGCCGGCGCTGAAACATGTGATGATGGACGCCGCCGCAGACGAAGCGCCGCTGATGGCTGACTGGATGGCGGCCGAGGGCGCGATGCCGGCCGATCCCGGTGTCGGTCCCAAGGACCCCTATAATATCATCTATTCCAGCGGCACCACCGGTACGCCCAAGGGCATCGTCCACAGCCGCCAGATGCGCTGGTATCACGCCGCGGTCGGCGAGGGCACCGGCTACGGCCAGTCGGGGCAGGTGACCTTGCTGTCGACGCCGCTCTATTCGAACACGACGCTGGCGCTGTTCACCCCGACCATTGCCTATGGCGGGACGGTGGTGCTGATGGGCAAGTTCGACTGCCGGCGCTGGCTGGAGCTGGCCCAGCAGCATCGCGCCAGCCACACGATGCTGGTGCCGGTACAATATCAGCGGCTGATGGATTTCGAGGGCTTCGACGATTATGACCTGAGCAGCCTGACCCACAAATATTGCACCAGCGCGCCGTTCTCGGCCGAGCTGAAACGCGAAGTGCTCGACCGGATGCCGGGCGGGCTGATCGAGATCTATTCGATGACCGAGGGCGGGGTGGTCTGCCTGCTCTTGTGCCACGAGCATCCCGACAAGCTGCACACGGTCGGCATCGCCTGGGGCGGCAGCGAGGTGATCACCGTCGACGAGCAGCTCAACCGGCTGCCCGCCGGGGAAATGGGCGAGCTGGTCGGGCGGTCGCAGACGATGATGTCCGGCTATCAGAACCAGCCCGAGAAGACAGAAGAAGCCAGCTGGTATGACGAGAATGGCGAGCGCTGGCAGCGGATGGGCGATATCGGCAAGGTCGACGAAGATGGATTCATTACGCTGATGGGTCGCTCCAAGGACATGATCATCTCCGGCGGCTTCAATATCTATCCGCGCGATCTGGAAGAGGCGCTGATGGCGCAGCCGGGCGTCGCCGATGCGGCGGTGATCGGGGTGGCCTCGCGGCAATGGGGCGAGACGCCGGTCGGCTTTGTCGTCGCCGAGGCCGGGGTTGAACTCGATCCGGAGGCGCTGATGGCGGCGACCAATGCCAATCTGGGCAAGACCCAGCGGCTGTCCGAACTGCGCCTGATCGACGAACTGCCGCGCAGCCATATCGGCAAGATATTGAAGACGGAGCTGCGGGACATGGTCGAGGCAACCTAGTTTACGGAGGGGCGTTATCAATCCATGTTGATGACCTTTCTTGTAGTCGCGGTGGTCTCGGCGGCGCTTATAGCGGGCGCGCTGTGGGGTATTTACGGCAGATTATCACGGCAGACCGAAGGCTTTGTCATTGCGCTGGCCGGAGGGGCGCTGATTGTCTCTTTGGTCAGCGAGATGATCCAGCCAGCCGTGGAACAAAGCAATCTCTGGGTCGGGCTGGGTGCGGTCGCGGCCGGGGCGGCAGTGTTTACCGGGATCGACTATTGGATTGACGAAAAATGAGGTGCGGATGGCGGCGGCCTGCTGGCCGCGATCACGCTCGACGGAGTGCCGGAAAATCTGGCGCTCGGGGTCGCCCTGATCGGTGTGGCGCCGATCGAAGTGGCGGCGCTGGCCGGATCGATCCTGCTGTCCAACCTACCCGAGGCCGCCGGCGGGGCCAAGCAGATGATCGATGACGGCCGCTCCAGGACAAGGGTGCTGGGGCTGTGGGCGATGACCGCACTGATCCTGTCGGTTGCGGCGATCGTCGGGAATATCGCGCTGGAGGGCGTGTCGCCGCATGTGCTGGCTGCAACCCGCTGTTTCGCTGCCGGTGCCGTGGTCGCTTCGCTGGCGACCGAGGTGTTTCCCAAGGCCTATCGGGAAGACCATCATATGGCCGGAATCGCGACCGCGATCGGGGTGATATTGGCGGTCCTGCTCGGCACGCTCGCTGCGGCCTGAAAAAGCGTCCGCTTTTGCGCGGAGGATGGACAAAGGCACTGGACTCAAAAGGGGCGGCCCACTAAGCGCCTAAGCCATGTCCATAGCCCATGAAGAAACCATCCTGATCGTCGATTTCGGCTCTCAGGTCACGCAGCTTATCGCCCGCCGGGTGCGCGAAGCCGGCGTCTATTCCGAAATTGCACCGTTCAACAGCGCCGAGGAGGCCTTTCACCGGCTGAAACCTAAGGGTGTGATCCTGTCGGGGTCGCCGGCCGGCGTGCCGGAAGAGGGCAGCCCGCGGGCGCCGCAGGTGATCTTCGACAGCGGCCTGCCGATCCTCGGCATCTGCTATGGCCAGCAGGTGATGACCCACCAGCTCGGCGGCGAGGTCCGGCCGGGGCATGAAACGGGCCCCGATGATTTAAGCAGGGGCGGCGAGTTCGGCCGCGCCTATCTGACGGTCACCGAGGGCTGCGTGCTGTTCGACGGGCTCTGGGAGGTCGGCGAGCGCCACCAGGTGTGGATGAGCCATGGCGACAAGGTCACCCGCTTCGCCGAGGGCTTCCGCATCGTCGCGACCAGCGAGGGCGCGCCGTTCGCGCTGATCGCCGATGACGAGCGGCGCTATTATGGCACCCAGTTCCACCCCGAAGTGGTGCACACGCCCGACGGCGGCAAGCTGATCGCCAATTTCGTCCGCCATGTCTGCGGCTGCGCCGGCGACTGGACGATGGCGGAATACAAGGACGCCAAGATCGCGGAAATCCGCGAGCAGGTCGGCGACAAGAAGGTGATCTGCGGCCTGTCCGGCGGTGTCGACAGCTCGGTCGCGGCGATCCTGATCCACGAGGCGATCGGCGACCAGCTGACCTGCGTCTTCGTCGACCACGGTCTGCTGCGGCTGAACGAGCGCGAGCAGGTCGAGACCCTGTTTCGCGACCATTATAATATCCCGCTGGTGGTGGTCGATGCCGAGGCGCGATTCATGAAGGGGCTGGCCGGCGAGACCGACCCGGAGAGGAAGCGCAAGTTCATCGGCGGCGAATTTATCGAGGTGTTCGACGAGGAAGCCGCCCGGGTCGGCGGCGCCGATTTCCTCGCCCAGGGCACGCTCTACCCCGACGTGATCGAGAGCGTCAGCTTTACCGGCGGGCCAAGCGTGACGATCAAGTCGCATCACAATGTCGGCGGCCTGCCCGCACGGATGAACATGAAGCTGGTCGAGCCGCTGCGCGAGCTGTTCAAGGACGAGGTCCGCGATCTGGGTCGCGAACTGGGCCTGAACGACCAGTTTGTCGGGCGGCACCCGTTCCCCGGTCCCGGTCTGGCGATCCGGATTCCCGGCGAGGTGACCAAGGAGCGCTGCGATATCCTGCGCAAGGCGGATGCGATCTATCTCGAGGAAATCCGGAGCGCCGGCCTGTACGACGCGATCTGGCAGGCCTTTGCCGTGCTGCTGCCGGTCAAGACGGTCGGCGTGATGGGCGACAGCCGCACCTATGACAATGTCTGCGGCCTGCGCGCCGTCACCAGCACCGACGGCATGACCGCCGACGTTTACCCCTTCGACGCCAGCTTCCTGACCCGCGTCTCGACGCGGATCGTCAACGAAGTGAAGGGGATCAACCGGGTGGTCTATGACTATACCAGCAAGCCGCCGGGGACGATTGAGTGGGAATAAATCGGAAATAGCGGGCATCCGGGGGATGCACGCCCGATTTATTCGGCATCGCAAGATGCCGCAGGTGCAGAGCGACGGTCCGAATTGTTCGGCGACGCAAGCGTAACTAACCCGCTATCGTGAGCGCCTCGGTCCTTCGACAGGCTCAGGACGAACGGGTTGTTGGGCGGGTATCGCTTTGCACTTCAGGCCATTCACCCCTCTTCCGTTCGTCCTGAGCTTGTCGAAGGACGGGTGCGCGCTATCATGCCGCCATGGCATTCTGGACCTACATGCTGCGATGCGCAGACGGGCATTATTATGTTGGCCATACCGATGATCTGGACGCCCGTATGGTTGCCCATCAGTCGGGGACCCTAGGCGGCTATACCCACAGCCGTCGCCCGGTCGCGCTGGTCTGGAGCGAAACATTCGCAGTTCGCGAAGAAGCAGGCGCTGATTGACGGGGACTGGGAGCTGATATCGCGCCTGGCACGGTCGCGGTCTTACCGGTAGATCGCGCGAAATCGTGCTTCGACAGGCTCAGCACGAACGGAGATGGGTTGTCGTCCGCCCATTTTCCGGAGGTTCTGCCCTCCCGTTCGTCCTGAGCCTGTCAAAGGACGGGCGCGCGCATTGGACAATGCCGGCGGAACCCGATCGGCCCTCGCCCGTTATTCTTCTGTGGCTGTCGCGCACAAGTCGCGACTGAACAGGAGAGAGAAAATGATCAAATTGCAAAATCTGCTGCTGACGGGTCTGGGAACTGCCGCGCTGGCCGGATGCGCCACGGTGGAAGAGAAGATCGCGGAACGCGCCGCGGATACCTACCGCGCGACCCTGCTCGGCAGCGAGGAAGTGGGCGGCGGCGATGCCGATGGCATCGGCAGCGCCGAAATCTCGATTTCCGACGAGTTCAACCAGATCTGCTGGGATCTCAACGATATCAGGGGGATCGGACCGATCACCGCCGCGCATATCCACAGCGGCGTGCGCGGTACCAACGGTCCGCCGGTGTTCACGCTGCGCCCGGCCAATGAAGGCGGATACAAGGGCTGCGCCGATGGCGCGGAATGGACCCAGGATCGTCTGGAAGGCAATCCATCGGCCTTTTACGTCAATGTGCACACGGCAGAATATCCTGCCGGTGCGATCCGGGGGCAGCTGAGCCGCTAGTTTCTGGGGTGCGGGACGATTTGAATAGGCTGGTCGAGGTTGACCAGCGGCTGGCCCGATACTAAGCCTGATTTTAATTGAACGATTAAAATCAGGAGAGTCCACCCATGAAAGCCATCCAACTGCACGCCCCCGCATCGCTCGACAATCTGGCCCTTGTGGACCTGCCCGATCTCGCGGCTCCCGGCCCCGGGGAAATCGCGGTGCGGCTGCGCGCGTCCAGCCTCAATTATCATGACTATGCGGTGGTCAAGGGAATGATACCGACGGCGGAGAACCGGATCCCGATGTCCGATGGCGCGGGCGAGGTCACCGCTGTGGGCGAAGGGGTCAGCGATTTTGCCGTGGGTGACACGGTGGTTTCGACCTTCTTCCCCGAATGGATCGACGGGGAGCCGCCCGAAGGCGGCTTCAAACGGGTGCCTGGGGATGGCATCGACGGCTATGCGGCCGAACAGGCGGTTGGCCCTGAAACGGCGTGGACCAAGGCACCGAAGGGTTACAGCGCGCCGGAGGCGGCGACCCTGACCTGCGCCGGTCTGACCGCCTGGCGGGCGTTGTTTGTCGATGGCTGCGTCAAGCCGGGCGACACCGTGCTGGTGCAGGGCACCGGCGGGGTTTCGATCTTCGCGCTGCAATTTGCCAAGGCGGCTGGCGCGACGGTGATCGCGACCTCGTCTTCGAACGAGAAGCTGGCGCGGCTCAAGGAAATGGGCGCCGATCACCTGATCAATTACAAGGAAGTCGAGGCATGGGGTCCGAAAGTGCTCGAACTGACCGGCGGCAAGGGCGTGGATTGCGTCGTTGAAATCGGCGGACCCGGCACGCTCGACCAGTCGATGATGGCGACCCGGATTGGTGGCCATATCGCGCTGATCGGCGTGCTCACCGGCTTTGCCGGTCCGGTGCAGACGGCGCTGCTGATGGCCAAGAATCTGCGCGTGCAGGGCCTGACGGTCGGCAGCCGCGCCCAGCAGATGGACATGATCGCGGCGATCGAGGCCAATGGCATCAGGCCGGTGCTCGACAAGTCCTTCCCGCTCGCCGATCTGGCCGATGCCTTTCGCCACCAGGAATCGGGCCGGCATTTCGGCAAGATTATCGTCGATATCTAGGCGATGATGCGGCGCGCCAAAGGGGACGATCGGGCGGCGGTCGTTGCGCTGTGGGAAGCGTGCGCGCTGACGCGGCCATGGAACGACGCCTGTGCCGATTTTGAACGGGCGGTCAACGGGACAGGTTCCGATATTATTTTGCTGGAGCAAGCGGGTCGGCTGGCGGCAACCGTGATGGTGGGCGATGATGGTCACCGCGGCTGGGTCTATTATCTGGGCGTCGCGCCGGATCATCGCGGCAAAGGGCTGGGCCGGACTTTGATGGCTGCGGCCGAAGAATGGCTCCGCGAACGAAACGCGCCGAAAATCCAGCTGATGGTGCGCGAGGATAATGATCGAGCCATCGGCTTTTACAAGGCGCTGGGGTATGAAGTGCAGCCGGTGGTGACGATCGGCAAAAGACTGGACCCGGAAAATAGCTAAGCGAGGGACGGCCGGATGACCATTTTCGGATGCCTCGGTTCCATACCTTAGCCCATTGCCAATTTTGCAATTTCAGACTAGCGCTCGCGGCAATCGAATCTGGGCAATCTATCGAGGACAATGACGATGGCTGGTGAAACCAAAATGTACGGCATTTCCAATTGCGACACCATCAAGAAGGCGCGCAACTGGATGGAGCGCAATGGCATAAACTATGTTTTTCACGACTATAAAAAGTCCGGGATCAGCAAGGAAAAGCTGGAAATGTGGGTGATGCAGGTCGGCTGGGAAGCGCTGGTCAACAAGCGCGGCACGACCTTTCGCAAGCTGCCCGACATGGTGAAGGAAAATATCGGCGACGATACAGCGGTGATGGTGATGGCGGAAAATCCCAGCATGATCAAACGCCCGGTGCTGGAACATGGCGACGAACTGGTCGTCGGATTCAAGGCATCGGACTATGAAGCCGCCGGACTGGCCGCGCGCAACAGCTAGGGTTTTGCGCCCCTCGGCAGGCCACAAAATCCGGCGGTAACGATGGTCGCCGCCGCCCCGATGGCCGTATCGCCATGCAACGGCACGCCTCCTATCCCCGTCTGTCGAGTCCGGAGGCGCATTCCGGACCGATGGCCAGCGCTGCAGAGGTTGGCGATTGACGATGTTCGGCGGAGATGAAAGGGTATCGATATGGTTCAGGCAAAATGGAATGGTGTGGTGATCGCGGAGAGTGACCAGACGGTGGTGGTCGAGGGCAATCATTATTTCCCGCGCGATTCGGTCTGGTCGAAATATCTGATGCACAGCGACACCAGCAGCCATTGTCCGTGGAAGGGCGACGCGTCCTATCATTCGCTGATCGTCGCGGGCGAAATCAACGAGGATGCCGCCTGGTATTATCCCGAGCCGAAGACGGGCGCAGCGGACATTGAAGGCAGGATCGCCTTCTGGAGGGGCGTCGAGGTCGGCTAGCCATGAGCCTTCGCACCCTATTCTGCTCCGCTCTGGTCCTGCTGTTGGCGGGTTGTGGCGGCCAGGTGCAGACAGGCGGAGAGACGGAGATGCAAGCGACAACATTGAGCGGGGCGCCGCCCATCATCATCGCGCATCGCGGCGCCAGCGGCGAGCGTCCGGAGCATACGCTGGCGGCATATGCCCTGGCGATCGAGCAAGGTGCCGATTTTATCGAACCCGATCTGGTGATGACCAGCGACGGCATACTGGTGGCGCGCCACGAGAATGACATCAGCGAAACCACCGATGTTGCCGACAAGCCGGAATTTGCAGCGCGCAAGACGATCAAGATGATCGACGGGGAGCGCCATGAAGGCTGGTTTACGGAAGATTTCACGCTGGCCGAATTGAAAACATTGCGGGCAAAAGAGCGATTGACCGAATTGCGGGCGGCCAATGCGAAATATGATGGCCGCTATGAAATTCCGACCCTGGCGGAGATATTGCAACTGCTGCAAAGGCACCAAGAGACCAGCGGGAAGCGGATCGGTATCTATCCCGAGACCAAACATCCCGGATATTTCAAGGCTCTGGGCCTGGATCACGACGAAGCGCTGCTCAGATTACTGAAGCAATATGGCTATGCCGGCAAAGCGGATCCGGTCTTCATCCAGTCATTCGAGGCCGGCAATCTGATCGCCCTCAACCGGAAAACCGATATCCGGCTGGTGCAGCTGGTTGCCAGCGAGGGCGGGCCGTCCGATGGCAGAGGCGCGACCTATGCGTCGATGCTGACCCCGGAAGGCCTCGACAAGATCGCCACCTATGCGGACGGCATCGGGCCATCTAAGGATCTGGTGATTGGCCGGAACGCCATTGGCCAGCTGAGCGCACCGACCGGGCTGGTCGCGGCAGCGCACAAGGCCGGGCTGGTCGTCCATCCGTGGACCTTCCGCCGCGAGAATTACTTTCTGCCGACCGATTTCAAGAGCGGGGTCGATCCGCGAGATCCGGGCGATCTGGCCGGTGAAATTGCCGCCTATGCCGCTGCCGGGGTGGACGGCCTGTTCAGCGACAATCCGGGGATCGCGGTCGCGGCCCGGGAACGATAACCGCGAGGCTGGCCTTATCCGCCACCGTCGCTTATCAGGGCCCGTCTGTCATCATCACTACCGAGGCCTACCATGTCCACGACCTTCAAACTCGATACATCCACCAGCCGTGCCCATCCGAGGCCGCAGCCGATGCGGCGTCTGTCCGTGCCCAAGATTCAGGGCCGCAAGGTCGATGGTGTCACCGCCGAGCCGGTAGTCATGCTGACCGCCTATACCGCGCGGACGGCGCAGCTGCTCGACGCGCATTGCGACATGCTGCTGGTCGGCGATTCGCTGGCGCAGGTGATCTACGGACTCGATTCGACGATTCCGGTGACGCTCGACATGATGTGCAACCATGGTGCTGCCGTGGTCCGGGGCAGCTACCACAGTGTCGTGGTGGTCGATATGCCGTTCGGATCTTACGAACGGTCCCCCGAACAGGCCTATGAGAGTGCTGCGCAGATTCTCAAGACAACCGGCGCGGCCGCGGTCAAGATGGAAGGCGGCGAGGTCATGGCGGAGACCGTGGCCTTTCTGGTCCAGCGCGGCATCCCGGTGGTCGGTCATGTCGGCCTGACCCCGCAGGCGATCAATGTGCTGGGCGGCTACGCGGCGCGCGGGCGCGATGACGCGGAAGCGAAGAAGATTGTCGGCGACGCGGTGGCGCTGGATCAGGCGGGTGCCTTTGCGATCGTTCTGGAAGGCGTGCTGGAGCCGATTGCGATCGAAGCAACAAAGGCCGTGAATGCGATCACCATCGGCATCGGCGCATCGGCGCAATGCGATGGCCAGGTACTGGTCACGGAAGACATGCTCGGCATGTTTGACCGCACCGCCCGCTTCGTGAAACGCTATCACAATATTGCCGAACAGATTGACCAGGCCGCCGAGCAATATGCCGGAGAGGTCAGGGAGCGCAGCTTTCCGGGGCCGGACCAGCTCTACCAGCCGAAAAAATAGCGAAAATTACCCCGGTCATCCAATCCGCCGTTCAGCCTGTGGAAATGGTCAATAGACTTTTACATTTGCTATTGCGGGCGCTAAAGGACAGCCGATTGCAAATCGCCTGCGCCTGATCGGCAAACGGGGCGTGCGAAACAAGATTGAGGAAGCCACATTGGCCAAAGACAAAGACAAGGCACCAGAAGAGAAACCGGATCGCCAGGAACAGGTGTTTCTGCGTGAAGTCGACGAAGCGGTGCGCGAAGACCAGCTGAAAAATTTTGCAACCCGTTACGGGATATGGATTTTTGCGGCTGTGATCATCGGCCTCGGGTCACTGGCCGGCTGGATATTCTATCAGAACAGCCAGAACGAGGATTCCGGTCTGCGCAGCGAAGAATATGTCGCGGCCATCGACAGCATCCGCCAGAATAATCTGGATGGCGCCGCAAAGGCGCTCGAGCCGCTGATGGAAGCCGACCAGCCGGGCTATCGGGCTGCGGCCCAATTGCTGCAGGCCAATATAGCGCTGGAAAAAAATAATCCGAAAAAGGCGATTGAGGGCTATGGCAAGGTCGCTGCCGATGACAGTCTGCCCAAGCCGTTTCGCGATCTCGCGTTGATCCGCCAGACCACAGCCGAATTTGACACGCTCAAGCCCCAGCAGGTGATCGACCGGCTGAAGCCGCTGGCGGTACCAGGCAATCCGTGGTTCGGCAGTGCCGGCGAAATGGTTGCGGTATCCTATCTGAACATGGGCAAGTCCGAACTGGCCGGTCCGCTTTTCGCGCAGCTTGCCAAGGATGACAGTGTCCCGGCCACGATCCGGTCCCGTGCCCTGCAAATGGCGGGTGTCGAAGGCATTGACGCTGTCGAACTGGATAGCGAAGATACAAAAGTTGCACCACTCAAAGCGGTCGCGGCTGAAGGAGAGTCCAAGGAATGATTTCCGGTAAGAAACTGATCGCCAGCCTGCTGGCCCTGTCCCTGCTGGCCGGCTGCGGCATATTGGGTGGCGGCGATGGCGAAGACAAGAAAAGCACGCCGACACTCGGCAAACGGACCCCGATCCTGAGCGGAGAAAGTGGCGCGGAAGTCGATCCCGCGCTGGCTTCGATTTCGGTGATTCTGCCGGCTCCTGTCGCGAACAGCGAATGGGCGCAATCGGGCGGCAACGCGAGCAAAGCGATCGGTCATGTCGCGCTGGGGGACAATCTTTCACAGGTCTGGACCGCCAATATCAGCGGCACCAGCAAGCGGGAACGGCTGGCATCTGCCCCGGTGGTTTCCGGCGGGCGGCTTTTTGTCACGGATACGCGGGCCGTGGTCCATGCCTTTGACGCTGCGACCGGTGCAAAAATCTGGTCTACCCAGATAGATGTAGAAGGTGATGGCCAGTCTTCGCTTTTCGGGGGCGGTGTAAGCGTGTTCGACAAAATTGCCTATGCCACCAATGGTGTCGGCGATGTCGTTGCGCTCAACGTGGCTGACGGCAGCGAGATATGGAAAGTCCGTCCCGCAGGACCGCTGCGCGGATCGCCGACAATTTCCAACGGCAATGTCTATGTGATGACGCAGGACAACCAGATATATGCGCTCAACATGCTTGACGGATCGGTGCAATGGAATGAAGCCGGGACCGTCGGTCTGGCCGGAATTTTCGGCGTCGCCGCACCTGCGGCCGGGCAAGGTACCGTTGTCGCCGGCTACAGCTCGGGCGAATTGACCGCCTATCGCTACGAGAACGGACGCAATCTCTGGAACGATGCTCTGGCGCGGACCAGCATTTCGACTTCGGTGGCAACCCTGTCCGATATCGACGCCGACCCGGTGATCGATCGCGGCCGGGTGTTTGCACTGGGACAGGGCGGCCGTATGGCTGCCTATGAGCTGGTTACCGGTCAGCGGATCTGGGAACTGAATATCGCCGGCATCACAACGCCGATTGTGGCTGGCGAGTGGGTGTTCGTGCTGACCGATGATGCCAAGCTTCTGTGTATCGCCCGGCCGAATGGCAAGGTGCGTTGGATCAGCCAGTTGGCCGCCTACAAGAATGAAGAGAAGAAGAAAAACCCGATCAACTGGACGGGGCCAATCCTGGCGGGAAATCGGCTGATTGTCGCCAGCACCGAAGGCGATATCGTGGCGATCTCACCCGGCGAGGGTTCGAGCCGGACGCTGTTTGAACTGAACGACGGCGTTTCATTGCCGCCAATCGTTGCCGGCGGCATGCTATTTATTCTCGACGACAGCGGCCGTATTACCGCGTTCCGCTGAGGATCAGAACCAAAGGACAGGGACCGGCTTCATGCTGCCCAATATTGCAATCATAGGCCGGCCCAATGTCGGCAAATCGACCCTGTTCAACCGTCTGGTTGGCAAGAAGCTTGCGCTCGTCGACGATATGCCCGGCGTCACGCGTGACCGCCGTGAAGGCGCTGCGAACCTGCTTGGGCTGGAGTTCAATGTCGTCGACACGGCGGGCTATGAAAATGAGGACGCGAAAAGCCTGCCAGGACGGATGCGCAAGCAGACCGAACTGGCGGTTGCCGGAGCCGAACTCGCGATCTTCGTGATCGATGGACGCGCCGGTCTCACCCCGCTCGACGAGGAAATCGCCCGCTGGCTCCGCAGTGCGAAGACGCCGGTCGTGCTGCTGGTCAACAAGGCCGAGGGCCGGGCTGCCGAATCCGGCATATTGGAAAGCTATGCGCTCGGGTTTGGTGATCCGATCCCGTTCAGCGCGGAACACGGCGACGGCATGGCCGACCTGTTCCAGGCGATCCAGCCCTATGTCGAGAATTTCAAGGCAGCGGCGGCCGACGAGCCGACCGACGAATCCGCGCCGTTGAAACTGGCGATTGTCGGACGCCCCAACGCCGGCAAATCGACTCTGATCAACAAGATGCTGGATGAAGACCGGATGATCACCGGTCCGGAAGCGGGTATCACCCGCGACAGCATCACCGTTGACTGGGTCTGGCACGACGACGAGCTGACCGAGGACGAAAAGCTCGACGGCATTGATCCCGACCGGCGGGTACGGCTGATCGACACGGCCGGCATGCGCAAGCGAGCCAAGGTCAATGACAAGCTGGAAAAGCTGGCCGTCGCCGATGCGCGGCACGCGGTCGATTTTGCCGAAGTCGTGGTTCTGCTGCTCGATGCGACCAAGGGACTGGAGGCGCAAGATCTGCGTATTGCCGACCATGCGATCCAGGAAGGGCGCTGCCTGATCATCGGAATCAACAAATGGGATGTGGCCGAAGGACCGAGCAAATTGTTCAACGGTATCCGGGCCGCGTTGAATGACGGACTGGCGCAGGTGCGCGATGTTCCGCTGGTTGCCGTGTCGGCGTTTACCGGCAAGGGTATAGACCAGTTGATGAAGGCCGCGTTCCAGGCTCGCAGGATCTGGTCGCAGCGCGTTTCAACCGGCAAGCTCAATCGCTGGTTCGAAGACGCCATAACCGAAAATCCGCCACCGGCACCGGGCGGCAAGCGGATCAAGTTGCGCTATATCACCCAGGCCAAGACCCGACCGCCGTCTTTCGTGATCTTCGGGACACGCATTGATGAACTGCCGGAGAGCTATCGCCGCTATCTGGTCAATGGCATTCGGCGCGAACTCGGCTTTGGCGGCGTGCCGGTGCGGCTGATCATCCGCGCGCCCAAAAATCCCTATCACGAAAAAGACTGATCTTTCCGCAGCATCGCCAAAGCCGCGGCTGATCGTGGTTAATTATTTTTGAATCCGGTAATAAAGTCTTTACCGGTTGGGCGCTAGATTTTGTCCCAATAGCGTATCTTCGCTAATTTGTCAGGAGCGGCCGGTGGCGCCATTGGAAAGCGAATTGATTGACTGGACGGTTTGTCGCGCGACCCGCTCGGCGCTCGGTCCGAATTTCGTGCGCATATTAGGCTATTTCCGTGAGGATGGCACCGTTTCGGTCAGCAAGATCGAGGAAGCGATGCGGGCCAAGGATCCGGTGGCTATGGTCATGGCAGCGCACACGCTCAAGGGCGAGGCGCTACAATTCGGAGCCTTGCGGTTGAGTGTGACGGCGGAAACCATCGAAATGACCGCCCGTGCCTGCGTCGAACATCATGATACGCCCGACGAGCTGATCGAACTGGTGGTCGCGTTGCGTGCCATGTTTGAAGAAACGCTGGCCATCCTTGAAGAAGACGCCAGCCCAGTGGTTCAGCAACGCCACCCCCAAGGCTTTGGTCACCGGTTCGGCTGAATCAGGGTCAGGACGCTTCGGCCGGCTTCGACTGCAGCTGGATATAATTCTCGATTCCCATGCGTTCGATCATGTCGAACTGCTGTTCGAGCGTATCGACATGGTCTTCCTCGCTTTCCAGGATTTCGGCAAACAGGTCGCGGCTGACATAGTCGCGGATGCTCTCGCAATGTTCGATGGCGTCCTTGAGCATCGGCAGCGCCTCATATTCCAGTTCGAGGTCGGCCTTGAGGATTTCCTCGACCGTTTCGCCGATCTTCAGCCGGCCCAGAAGCTGGAAATTGGGCAAGCCGTCGAGAAAGAAAATCCGCTCGGCAAGCTTGTCGGCATGCTTCATCTCGTCGATCGATTCGTGCCGCTCGAACTCGGCCAGTTTTGTCACGCCCCAATTGTCGAGCATACGGTAGTGCAGCCAATATTGGTTGATCGCGGTGAGTTCGTTCTTCAACGCTTCGTTGAGAAACTCGATGACTTTGGTATCGCCCTTCATGGCAGCTTCCTTCCCGCTGTTGGCTGTGTTGATTGCCACGGGTTATACAGCATCGCCCGGCGAAGCGAAAGGGCAGCTTCGATAGAAAATACAAATATTACAACGATTTGATAACGAGAATGCTAAGCGGTCGCAACTTCTGACCGGATAATGGTCTGGGCAAAGGCAAGGCATTGTCCGCATTTGGGCTTGCGACCAAGCAGCGCATAGACCTGCGAAGGCCGATCGGCCCCGCTGCGGACAGCAGCTCTCAGGTCTTTTTCCTTAATCGCATTACAGACGCAAACAACCATTTCCGTTCCTCTCGGCGATTCGTATATCGCTAATGCGAATAGATCGCAATAGCAAAGTGAAGATTGATTATTCGCTGACTTCCGGCGAGAATGGTTGAACCGGTCACGAATCTGAAATGGGGTCTATAGTGCATAGAATGTTGCGAGCTTTTCTGCCTGTCCTGATGCTCGTCGCTTCAACCTGTGCGATTGCGGCCGGCATTCCCGAATCCGCATGGGAGGCTTTCGAGGGCGAGGTTACAGAAAATGGAGCGACCGAGAGTCCTGTCTCTCTCGCCGAATTCTGGCAGATCATGCAATCGAAAATGTCCGAAGAGCTGAAAGAGATCGGTGCCTTGGTCGAAGTGGAGATGCGTAAGGCACTGATGCCGACGGGAGATCCGGAACAGGGTTGGGATACACGGGGCGTTGACCTTGTGGGGCACCTCGAATCCTTGCCGGGAGGCATTGAGAGAAATGCATTGCTATCGGTCAATGAAGTGCCGTCGCTGCAGTTTTTTGGTAAAATCCCGGCAAATTTACTCGCCAATTGGGAGCTTGTCCAAATGGGGTCGAGATCCGTGAGCCCGGCGCAGGCCAGGGCGGGAACGTTCGTGGTGATCGGGCCTTACCATATTGCCTTTGCGGCGGACGAAGAAATCCAGCAAGCCAATGCCAGATGTATTGGAGAACCGATCGCGAACGCGGCCGACCATCTGACCATCTATCGATATTCCGAATCGAAATTTGATCTGGATGATGATGCTTCGATAGCAGCAGAATCAGAAGCCATCGTGATGGCCAACATGATCAGCAATTTTGGGTTACCTGAATTTTGTACCGTTTACAGCCGCCTCCAGGATGGAAGCTTTGTCAGTTCTTCCTATACGCCCGAAGGACGTCCGCTGGGGAAGATGGATGATGATTCCGACCGGTATAAGACTGTCTCTACATTTGATTTGTTCCAGCAATTGAATGCCAACTACAGCAGCCCGTTTGCAGATGAGGAATCGATGCCATCAGGAAATGATAGCGAGGTCGACAATCAGTCATGACAACCGCATCGGCTGAATCTGTCGTCTCGCCAGACTTCGCCAGAGCCATTCCAGCGGCCCGTAGCGAAAGCGGGCCAGCCAGGGTTCCGACCAGAGCAGCATGAGCGCCCAGGCGGCAATCACGAACAGATACAGCTCCGCGCGCCCGACCGATCCGTAAAGCCCCAGTCCCCAGCCGTAGAAAAGGAAGGTCATCAGCAGACTGGTACCGAGATAATTGGAAAAGGCGGCACGGCCGACGGCGGCAATGCGCCGCATCCAGGCCGATGCGGCGCAATTGCGGATCAGCCCGATCAGCAGGGCGGCATAACCGACGGTCATCAGCAATTGCGATGGCCAGTTCCAGGCGTAACTGGCGTTTAGCATGAGCAGCATATCAAAATCCCGGTGGATCAGGCCCAAGGTGATTGCGGTCAGGATCAGTCCGCCGATCACGGTCAACCGGATACCCAATCGGCGATAGTCCGCTGCGCTCCACGCGCCGGTCATGAAACCGTTTTTGTACAATGCCATGCCGATCATCATCAGCGGGAGCGTTTCCGGGAGGTTGTAGGCGAGCAGAATCAGCGGCTGAAATAGACTGTCGCTGAGCTTGGCCAAGAGGACCGGCAGGAATCCGGATTGGTGCAGGGCAATGTCGGCGGCGATGGCCGTTGCACCGGGATCGAAGCCGTCGAGCGTTTGACGGTAGCTATCGATTGTGGCGGCGCTGGCTCCGGGCAAGCTGGCCGTATATTGCAGATAGAGCATGCCGCCGAACATGATGGCATAGCCGACAAAACCCAGGGTGAAGACAGGCAGCGCTCGCCGGAACAGATCCTCGGCCGACAGGTGGCTCAGGTAAAAGGCGATACACCCGACGGCAGCGTAGAGGAACAAGATATCGCCGAACCACAGAAGGAAGAAATGCGCGAGGCCGAAGATGGCCAGCCATGCCATGCGGGAAAAGTGAATGCCTGCTGCATTCTGACCATTGCTCCGCGCGCGTTCGATGATCAGCATCATGCTCGCACCGAACAGGATAGTGAACAGGCCGCGCATCTTGCCGTCGACGAAAATATAGGAGAATGCCCAGACGATGAGGTCGGGCGTGTCGGTGCCGCCATAGACCGCCGGGCTGACATAGGCCATTTCCGGCATCGAAAAGCCGACGATATTCATCAGCAGGATCCCCATTACCGCAAATCCGCGCAACGCGTCGAGCGTCAGATGGCGCGGGGCGGGAGGAGTGACGGTCATGCGCGCGTCGCTCGTTCCGAGCTTGTCGAAGAACCGCGTCGGGCCTTGCACGACCCGGTTGACCGGGCTGCGACCGGTCCAATTCGGACGGGTCTTGCTTCCGGCATGGCGGTCACAGCCAGCTTGCGATCTGGTCGAGCGGTTTCTTGATCGTGGCGTGGACCGGAATGGTGGCGTCGTCGGCGGGCTTGCCAACCACGAGTATCATCATCGGTTTCTCATGGGAGGGGCGTTCGCATAGCTGATTCAGAAATTTCATCGGGTTGGGTGTGTGGGTAAGCGTGGCCAGACCCGCATCGTGCAGCGCGGTGATCAAGATGCCGGTTGCGATGCCGACGCTTTCATTGACATAATAATTCTGTTTCATCTCGCCCGGGATCATGCCGCCCTTGCGCTGACCGAAAATGACGATGAGATAGGGCGCGGTCTCCAGAAACGGCTTGTCGGCGTCGGTGCCGAGCGGCGCGAGTGCGTCGAACCATTCTTCGCTGCCCTTGCTGGCGTAGAAGGCGCGTTCTTCGTCCTCGGCCGCGGAACGCAAGGCCTTTTTCTTCTCCGGTGATTCGATCACGGCAAAATGCCAGGGTTGGTGGTTGGCACCATTGGGTGCGGTTCCGGCGGCCATGATCGCGTTTTCGATTGTCGCACGGGGTACGGGATCAGCACTGAAATAGCGGCACGTCCGGCGCAATTTGACCGCGTCATAGAAAGCCCGCGACCGGGCAATCCGTTCGGCGTCGGAATAATCCGGCAACTCGGTATAGGGCAGGGTGTCGTGAGGCTTCAATTTCTGTCTCCCGCGTCCAGGATTGGGCAACGTCTGTCAGATTCGGGCCGAGAAAGCCTTTCACAAGGCGCGGCCGGGATCTGCCGGTGATTAGCCGAGCCGGGTTCCGGTGGGAAGAGACGAATCTATATTGACATCAATGTTAGTAAGAAATATATATGGCTTATGAAAATTGATCATGAATTTCCCTCGCCGCGTGATTCGCAAGCCCCGTTCATCCACCCGGAACGTCCGGCGGCCCGCTTCCGTCCCCTGAAGGCGCTCCATCATTTTCGCGAACTGATCAAGGACAAGGAGGATACCGAACAGGTATTCCATATCTTTGAATCGCTGCCGCGCCCCGGCTTCCGCAGGGATGCCAGGGCCTTTGTCGAAAGCGACAAGGGCAAGGCGCTGCTGGTCAGCGAACCCGAACTTGCGCCGTTGCTCGACGATCACGATCGCCTGCGCCAGATGCCCGAGGGCAGTCTTGCCCATGCCTATTGCGACTTCATGGAAAAGGAAGGGCTCAGTGCGGCCGGACTGATCGCCGAATATGACCGGTTCAGCCCGCGCAAATATCGCGACCTGATCGAATGGTACGGCTTTCGCCAGCGCGATACCCATGATCTGCTCCACGTGCTGACCGGCTATGGCCGCGATGCGCTGGGCGAGCAATGCGTGCTCGCGTTCACCTATGGCCAGAACCCGGCGCTGGGCAATCTCTTCATCGCCTATGCCGGCGGTCTGAACATGAAAAAGCAGGTCAAGAGCGATGCGCCGGTATTCAAGGCGATCCGCGAAGCCCAGAAAATGGGCAAGGCCTGCCCGCGGATCAACGAGGAATCGATCATCGACCTGCTTGCACAACCGCTCGAAGAACTGCGCAAGCGGATGCATATCCACACGCCGAAATTCTATCATCAGGCCCATGCAGCATATCGGGCGCAAAATGTTGATCCTTATGATATGCTGGCACAGGCGGCCTGAATTTTTGTCAGTCCCGCGCTTGTCGTGAGACGCCACCGGACAACAAACCCATTTCTACTGGCGCGGTGCCCGGGGAATTCCACTCAGCGCAATTCCCGGCGGATTACCAGCTTGAGGCCCGACCAGACCGCGTCCACGGCGCAGACCTTGATATCGACAAAGCCCATCGGCAGGGCGACCTCCCGGATCGTGCCTTCGGTGATATCGGTTTCAACCTGCGCGGCCTTTTTCGGCCAGCTGACCCATATCTGACCGGCGGGGTCGATGGTGCCGCGCAAAATGCCCAGCTGCTTTTCCATTTCTGTCCGTTCCGTCACGAAAATATGGGCGGCGTGGAGGCCGGGGGTAGGAACCTCTTCCTCGGACAGCGTGAGGCCGTAGTCCTCGATTTCCTCACGGACGCTGTCCGGCATATCGGCAAACCAGACACGCATCCCGTCCTTGAGGGAGAGTTTCCTGGCCAGCGGGGTGGCGGAATAGCCTGCGGTCATGGTGGGCGTCCTTCTCTTGTGTCGCCAAGGTGTCGGCTTTGCGAATGGTTATGGCGACACCTGATCCTATCTACGTAGGAATTCCGTAGTGGTTCCAAATGGGTCGTGACCCAATGGTGACAGCGTCGCTGTGAAGTCAACAGCCCCTCCACCACGCTTCGCGTGGTCCCCCTCCCCATGCCTGCGGCACAGGGAGGATATGCCTGTTTTGACAGTTTTGGCCCGCTGTCTCCCGATCTCGAAGTATTTCTGATAACTTCATCCTCCCTGTTGCCAAGCAACGGGGAGGTGTCAGCCTGAAAGGCTGACGGAGGGGCCATGGCACGAACGTTCAGAAATACCGTCCTGCAAGCAAGGAAACTGCGCAAGACCATGAGCAAACCGGAGATCATGCTTTGGCAGCAGCTTCGCAAAAAACCATGCGGCGTCAAATTCCGCCGCCAGCATCCACTTGGCCCATATATTCTGGACTTTTATTGCCCGGCAGCAAAGCTCGCCATTGAAGTCGACGGGGTAGCACATGCGATGGGAAATCGACCAGAACGCGATGCGCTGCGCGATGCCTTTGTCATGAAGCAGGGCATTGAAACCAAACGTGTATCAGCGCGCTCGGTTTTGGACGATACAATCGGGATTGCGGACCAGATTGTCCGATACGCCAGAGGTCGCGTCTAGCCCCTCCGTCACGCCTTCGGCGCGCCACCTCCCTATTGCTGCGCAACAGGGAGGAAAGATCAAAATGCATCCTCCCTGTGCCGCAGGCATGGGGAGGGGGACCGCGCGAAGCGTGGTGGAGGGGCTAGACGCGGCCTAGTCTTCCATCCAGTCCTGAAAGAAGCTCTCGTGGGCATCGCGCAGATCGCTCACCGGCACGGGGCTCCCGTTCAGTACCAGCTTGTCGCCCTTCACCTCGCCGATTTTCTCGAACGGCACTTTCTCCCGATCCAGCTCGGCGTCGGCGCGATAGGTAATGACATAGCGGCCTTGCGCCTCGCTGAAGGCAAAGGCGGTGGTCATCTGGTCGATCTCGGCACCGAGATTGCCGGCCAGCGCCATTTCGGCGAGCGCGACGGCGAGACCGCCATCGCTGATATCATGGACCGCGGTAACCTTGCCTTCGGCGATCAGGTCGCGGATGACCTGGCCGGCCCACAGCTCGTCCGCGAGGTCGACCTTGGGCGGCGGGCCGTCCTGCAGACCGTGGATTTCACGCAGCCATGTTGACTGGCCGAGCTCCTCGTAGTGAAAACCGATGGTGGCAATATGGTCGCCCTCGTTCTTGAAACCGATGGTCATCATCGTGTCGAGATCGTCGATCAGCCCGACTGCACCGATCGCCGGTGTCGGCAGGATCGCATGGCTGATGCCGTCGGCGCCGGTGGTCTCGTTATAGAGGCTGACATTGCCGGATACGATCGGCATGTCGAGCGCCTTGCAGGCTTCGCCCATGCCTTCGATGCAGCCGACGAATTGCGCCATGATATGCGGTTTCTCGGGGTTGCCGAAATTCATGCAGTCGGTGGTCGCGAGCGGTTTGGCACCGACCGCGCAGAGGTTGCGATAGGCTTCGGCAATCGCCTGCTTGCCGCCTTCATAGGGATCGGCCTTGCAGTAGCGCGGGGTGCAGTCGGTGGTGATCGCGAGGCCCTTGTTGGTGCCATGGACCCGGACGACTGCGGCATCGCCGCCGGAGCGCTGCGCGGTGTCTGCGCCAACCTGGCTGTCATATTGTTCCCAGATCCAGCGGCGCGAGGCGAGCGCGGGGCTGGCCATCATTTTCAGAAGGTCCTCGCCGATGTCGGTGCTTTCCGGAATATCGCCAATCGGCTGGATATTGATATGCGCGGCATATTCCTCGCGGGTCAGGTGCGGGCGGTCATAGAGCGGCGCGTCGTCGGCGAGCGGCCCGAGCGGAATGTCGCAGACGGTTTCGCCCTTGTGGGTCAGCACCATCCGGCGCGTGTCGGTGACCTCGCCGATTACCGCGAAGTCCAGTTCCCATTTGGTGAAAATCGCCTCGGCCATTTCCTCGCGGCCGGGTTTCAGCACCATCAGCATGCGTTCCTGCGATTCGCTGAGCATCATCTCATAAGCGGTCATGCCGGTTTCGCGGCACGGCACCTTGTCCATGTCGAGGATGATACCAACTTCGCCATTGGTCGCCATTTCGACGCTGGAACTGGTCAGACCCGCGGCGCCCATATCCTGAATCGCGACAATCGCATCGCTGGCCATCAGCTCGAGGCAGGCTTCGATCAGCAATTTCTCCGTGAATGGATCGCCGACCTGGACGGTGGGACGCTTTTCATCGCTGTCATCGTCAAATTCCGCGCTCGCCATGGTCGCGCCGTGGATGCCGTCGCGGCCGGTCTTTGAGCCGACATAGACGATCGGATTGCCGACGCCGGACGCGGCCGAATAGAAAATCTTGTCGGCATCGGCGACGCCTACGGTCATTGCGTTGACGATGATATTGCCGTCATAGGCGGGATCGAAATTGGTTTCGCCGCCGACCGTCGGGACGCCGACGCAATTGCCGTAGCCGCCGATACCCGCGACCACGCCCTTGACCAGATGCTTCATCTTCGGATGGTCGGGCCGTCCGAAGCGCAGCGCGTTGAGGTTGGCCACCGGTCGCGCGCCCATGGTGAAGACGTCGCGCAATATGCCGCCGACGCCGGTTGCGGCGCCCTGATAGGGTTCGATATAGGACGGGTGGTTGTGGCTCTCCATCTTGAAGATCGCCGCCTGTCCGTCGCCGATATCGATGACGCCGGCGTTTTCGCCGGGGCCGCAGATAACCTGAGGACCGGTTGTCGGAAGCTTCTTGAGATGCAGGCGCGATGACTTGTAGGAACAATGTTCCGACCACATCACCGAGAATATGCCGAGCTCGGTAATATTCGGCTCGCGGCCGAGGGCATTTAATATGCGCTGATATTCCTCCGCGTTGAGGCCGTGCTCGCGCACGGTTTCGGTGGAGATCCGGGGCTCTGCGATCAGCGTGTCTGTTGTCATGCAGACCCTTTAACGAGGCGGGACAATTTCGCCTAGAGGGAATTGATGTTTCGGTGTGCTGCTTTATGGATTGGTGGCAAAGGAGCCGTTGCATGACCAAGACCATCGAACTGATTTTTGATTTTGTAAGCCCCAATGCCTATCTGATCTGGTCGCCGCTGAGGGCGCTGGCGGACAAATATGGCGCGACGATCGCGGTCACGCCCGCTTTTCTTGGCGGCATGCACAAGCTGACGGGTAACGCACCGCCCTTCGTTCGCGATGCGGATGTGAAGGGCAAGAATGACTATGCGATGCTGGAGATGAACCGGTTCATCAAAAAACATGGGCTGACCAAGTTCAAGATGAACCCGAAATTTCCGTTCAACACGATTACCCTGCAGCGGATGTTGGTGGCGCTGGACCCGGAAAAGCGGAGCGGGTTCATTGACACGCTGCTGCCGGCCATCTGGGAGCAGGGGCTGGACGTAACCGACGGCGATACGCTAGCCAAAATCCTGCATAATGGCGGCTTTGAAGGGCAGGACCTCCCGGAGAGAACCCAGGATCCGGCGGTCAAACAGGCGTTGATCGACAATACGGAAAAGGCAGTTGAACGCGGGGCCTTCGGTATCCCGACCATGTTTGTCGATGGCGAAATCTATTTCGGCAAGGAGCGCCTTGGGCAGATCGAGGAGCAGCTGTCCTCTTGAAATCGCCCTGTAACGATATCTGTGCCATTGATCGTACATGCGGCCTTTGTGTTGGTTGCGGGCGCAGTCTGGCGGAAATCGCGGAGTGGTCCGCTGCCTCCATGTGGCGGCAAAAGGAGATTCTTGCGCTGCTGCCGGAGAGAATGCAGATCTTGAAACGAAATAGTCGGTCCGTGATCGGCGAAACCGGGTCCTGATCTAAGCCTTCACAAACCTGAGTACCAGCCAGGCGGTCAGAGCCGCCGTCGTGCCGGTCGCGAATGTGCCCCAGATCATGTCGATGATGGTCAATTTTGTCGACCAGGTCTTGAACACCGCCTGGCTGGTGAGGTCGAACGTGGCATAGCAGAAAAAGCCCAGCAGAGCGCCGTTGAGCAATGCCGTTGTCCATTGGCCGTCGATTAGCGCCGGACGCACGGCGAACCACATCATCCCGCCGAGATACAGAGCGTAGAAGGTCAACGCCGGCGCCAGCCGAAACTGGTCAGCCATGATATCGCCAATGATGGGCCGATAGAGCGACGGAGCGGCGTTGCTCAGCCATATCGCATCCAGAACACCGAAGATCAGAGCGGCGATGAAATAAGCGGCGATATACTGGGTCATGGTCGATTTCGTCCTCAAGACTGTTTCAATTTGCGCGTTCGACCTGCCCACCAGGCGGCAAGTGCCGCGACCGAGAAGGCAAGCAGACCGGTCAGCTTCATTGCCATATCGGCGGATTGCGGTTCCGGACCGAACCAGTTGACCGATTGGAAGGCCAGCAGCAATACGGCCAAAAGGCCCAGCGCATATCCGGACCGGCTGGAAACGGCCCTGGTCCGGATCACGTAAAATGCCAGCGCCCCAAAGGTGATGCCGATTTCCAGCGGCATCTCGATGATTGGATAGTTCCAAAGGCCAAAACCGAATTTTGGCGGAGAGCCGGCGAGTGTCAGGTCGGGCGCATGCACCAGCAGATCGAGAAACCAGTGCGACAGGACCACGGCGCCGCCGATCAGCGCGCCGGTGCGATTGCGTGTGAACAGCCAGATCAGCAGCGCGAAAGCTGCTGCCAACAGAGTGCTGCCGAGCAGGCTGTGCGTATAGGACATATCGTAGAGGTCGAGCGGCACCATCTTGGTGATCCCCGGGGTGATTCGAAAATTTTCCACGCCGGCCAGCGCGAGACCAAAAAATCCGAAATCCAGCAGCTGCCCCGCCACAAACAAGGTACCGAGCCCCGGTGCTTTCGGATGGGTTGCCGCAACCATCGCAGGTGCAAAATGACCGATGAACATATTCTCTCTCCCCCTTTTCTTCGAAAGCTACACCGGAAGTTGATGATAGTGAAGCCCAAGCCCTTGACCGCGAAGGAAAGCGTCTTCATTGAATTTCGGCATGAGCGAAACCAAAGATGACCTGTCGACGCTGAACTTTGAGGACGCGCTGAAGCGGCTCGAAGACATCGTTCGCAAGCTGGAAAGCGGCGACGTACCGCTCGACCAGTCGATCGAGCTGTATAGCGAAGGTGAAAAATTGCGCGGCCTTTGCCAGCAAAGGCTGGAAGCGGCGCAAGCCAAGATTGAGAAAATCACACTCGATCGCGACGGCAAGCCGCAAGCCACTGCCCCTTTTGATGCGGACTGAGCCATTGGCGGCCAACAACAATTCTGATCTTTTCCGCGAGATGGGTCGGGTTGCCACCGCGGTCGACCGGCAGTTCGATTCCCTTTTGCAGGTTCCCGATGATGCCCGCAGCGAATTATATGAAGCGATGCGCCATGCTGCGATCGGCGGCGGCAAACGGCTGAGACCCCTGCTGGTGATGGCGACGGCCGGGCTTTTCAATGTCGATGAATCCTGCGCCTTGCGTGCGGCGACAGCGGTCGAGGCGCTGCATGTCTATTCGCTGATTCATGATGATCTGCCCTGTATGGATGATGACGACATGCGCCGGGGCAAGCCGACCACTCATATCGCTTTTGGTGAAGCGACCGCGGTTCTCGCGGGCGATGCACTGCACGCGCTGGCTTTCGGCTTGCTGGCCGACGAACGTACCCATCATGATCCGTTCGTGCGCGCCGAAATGACGGCCTGCCTCGCCAAGGCTGCCGGCCCTGCCGGCATGGCAGGCGGTCAGATGATGGATCTGGTAGCAGAACATTCTACCTTTAACCTGCAGACAGTAACCCGGCTGCAACAGCTGAAAACCGGTGCGCTGATCGCGGCCTGCGTGGAAATCGGAGCGATTCTGGGCCGGGTGGCCGAGGAAGGGCGCACGAGTCTGCGCGGCTATGCCCATGATCTGGGCCTCGCGTTCCAGATTGCAGACGATATCCTGGACGTCGAAGGCGACGAGGAAAAAGCCGGCAAGGCGCTGCACAAGGATGCCCAGGCCGGCAAGGAGACCTTTCTGAGCCTGATGGGGCTGGAACGGGCAAAAGATCAGGCGGAGATGCTTGCAAATCAAGCGAAATCCCACCTGAACGGTTATGGCGAGGAAGCTGATTTGCTGCGCGCCATCGCCGAATATACAATTACAAGAGACCGCTAGTCGGGGGGAGCAATATATGAGAATCGGTGTTTATCCGGGGACTTTTGACCCCATAACCCTGGGACATATGGATATTATCAGGCGCGGCATGCGGCTGGTCGACAAGCTGGTGATTGGCGTTACCACCAATCCTTCGAAATCGCCGATGTTTTCGGATGAGGAGCGGCTGGAAATGGTCCGCCGTGAAACGGCGGAACTGGGCGACGGCGTCGAGGTTGTCGGATTCAACATGCTGCTGATGAAATTTGCCGAGAAGCAGGGCGCCGGCGTGATTGTGCGCGGCCTCCGCGCCGTAGCCGACTTTGAATATGAGTATCAGATGGCCGGGATGAATCAGCAGCTGAACGGCAATATCGAAACGGTGTTCCTGATGGCTGATGTCTCGCTGCAGCCGATCGCGTCTCGCCTGGTCAAGGAAATCGCCATGTTCGGCGGTGAAATTCACAAATTCGTGACACCGCTTGTGGCGGACGAAATTACCGCAAGGGTACAGAAAATCGGTCTCAAGGGCGATCAGTAGCCTTTCCCAGCAATTCATTGCAGAGAAAGCCAGAATCGTTCAAAGGCTACGTGTCCTTCCAACCCCTGACACCAAACGAGTATGCCATGCTGCGTAAATTTCTTCTGACCTTCTCAGCCCTGTTTCTGGTTTCCTTTGCCGCCCATGCACAGGAAGCGGAGCAGCCGGCGCCGGCTCCGGCGTCTGTTCCCGCGGGAGAGAATATTCTCTATCTGGACTTGTCCACTGGTGGCCGGGTGGCGATCCAGCTGTTCGCCGATCTTGCTCCGAACCATGTCGAGCGGATCAAGACGCTGGCGCGGCAGGGCTTTTATGACGGGATTATCTTTCACCGGGTGATCGAAGGCTTCATGGCGCAGACCGGAGATCCCACCGGTACCGGTACCGGTGGTTCGGATCTGCCCGATCTGAAAGCGGAGTTTGGCAAGTTTCCGCATGTACGAGGCGTTATCTCGATGGCGCGGTCCGAGAGCGAAGACAGCGCCAACAGCCAGTTTTTCATCCTCTTCTATCCGCGTTTCTCGCTCGACGGCAAATATTCGGCGTTCGGGCGGGTTATATCCGGCATGGAATATGTGGACAGGATTCAGCGCGGCGAACCGCCCTTGAATCCCAGCCGGATATTGCAGGCTTCGATAGCAGCCGACAACAAGCCGCCGGTTCTGCCCGGTGCCCGGGTCAGCGAGGCCGAAGCGCCGATTACGGTGGATGACCTGAACGCGCCGATCAATCCCTAGACCGGCCGGTGCGCGTTGAACTTTTTGACTTTGACCTGCCGCCGGAGTGCATAGCGCTGCGACCGGCAGTTCCGCGCGACAGCGCGAAACTGCTGGCGGTAACCGGTAACCGGATATCCGACCATGTGGTCAGCGATCTGCCGAATCTGCTGGGTCCCCACGATATATTGGTGTTCAACGACACCAAGGTCATCCCCGCGCAGCTGAGCGGGACAAGAGGCGAGGCCAGAATTGGCGCCACACTGCACAAGCGGGTGGATCTGCGGCGCTGGCAGGCTTTTGTCCGCAACGCCAAGCGCCTGCGCATCGGCGATAAAGTCGATTTCGGATCGGATGTCTCGGCGGAGGCGGAAGCCAGACTGGACGATGGCAGTTTCATCCTGCGTTTCCTGGGCGAGGAACCGGTGGAACTGTTGCTCGAACGCGCCGGCACCATGCCGTTGCCGCCCTATATTGCGAGCAAGCGGGCCATCGATGAACGCGATGCCGAAGACTATCAGACCATGTTCGCCCGGGAAAAGGGCGCGGTGGCGGCGCCGACGGCGGCGCTGCATTTCACCGATGGCCTTCTCGAGTCGCTTGCTGCTGCGGGTGTGAGCAGCGAAACGCTGACCCTGCATGTCGGGGCGGGGACGTTCCTGCCGGTCAAGGTCGATGAAACCGACGATCACCGAATGCATAGCGAATGGGGGCGGATTGGTTCCGAAGCCGCCGACCGTCTGAACGCTGCCCGGGCAGCGGGCGGCCGGATCATCGCCGTCGGCACCACCAGCCTGCGGCTGCTGGAAAGCGCGACCGGTGCAGACGGCATCATACGGCCGTTCGAAGGCGATACCGATATTTTCATCACGCCCGGCTACGAATTTCGCGCAATTGACGGTCTGATGACCAATTTCCACCTGCCGAAATCAACCCTGTTCATGCTGGTCAGCGCGCTGATGGGGCTGGAAACGATGCAGGCGGCATATGCCCATGCGATCGCCGGGGGCTATCGGTTTTACAGCTATGGTGATTCCAGCTTGCTGTTGCCGTGAAATAATTGTTCGCAATGAGGCAGCGACACCTGATTGCCCCTCTTCGACCGTCTCTGCGTTTGCCTCGAAGAAGAATGTTTCGCCGATTTGCCCTGTGTCACACACACATCCATTCATAGCGAAGATGCTAGACAGCCTATCGGGCCCTGTACAGACGGCTTCCATACCACTAGCAATTAACAAAGCCCCTTGCCGGACAAGGAACAATGTCTATCGGGCCAGATGTTCTTTCAGCAATTTGTGGAAATGGCGGATTTTGGTTTCGCCATAGTTAGCAAAAATGATCTCCTTGGACTTGATGGATTTCATCCCTTTCTGAACATGCGGAAGGTTTACGACATCCTGATTGAACACTTTGGCGAGCATCCCCAGTTCCGGCGCGTCGATATAGTCATCGTCAAAATCCAGCCAGTGTATCTTCGCGGATTCTGGCCGTTTTTCACCCTTGCGTACCGGCAGCATCAGCATGATTTCGTGAATGCATTCTTCCGGATTATCGCCATTGGGACGGAAACGATAGAAAATCGGGTCAAAGCAACCCCAGGGGCTGATATTGGGGAACAGATTATAATAGATCGTGTCGACAAATTCAGCGTCGCTTATCTGGTCAACCTCATCGCCCAGTGTTTCGCGCCACATTTCGCGCTGGGCACCGGCTTCGGCCTTTCGCCGCTCGGCTATCGGACCTGTAGTCGTCGGATCAAGTTCCTCTTCCATCCCTTCTGCAAGCGGACCGCCGACCCAGTTGCAAAGCTGGATATCGGCGTGATGCAATTCCCCTTCCAGATGATGGGCCGCTTCATCAAAAATGCCGGTCCTGCCATCGCGGGTTGTAACCTTGACCCTGCCTTCTTCCAGGCGTTCGTAGATATTTCCGGACAGCGCATGGCGCACCTTGCCATAGGTCTTTGCCCCCTCCAGCGGTTCTGCCACCAGCGCCGGATTGACATGCGGGCTGAGCAGACCATTGGGTGAAATGGCACGCGACAGATTGCCGAACACGTCATATTTGCTGTTCGCGTCGCCCATCACGTCCAGCAAGGTCGGATGCGTGGCGACCACATGATAGGCCTCCATGAACGCCTCCTGCGCAACCTTCCAGTTGCAGCGCAGCTTCTTGGCGACATGGACAGCTTTATAGCGCCGTTCAAACGGGATCGGTTCGAAATGGCGGTCGATATCGCCGAGAAATTCTTCCAGCGGCTCGGCATTATCGTCCGGATTGATGAACACCCATCCTTGCCAGCGGCCGATCCGGACCGGCGGCAGACTATGTGTCTTCTCGCTAACCGTGGGAAAGTCCCACTGGCAGGGTACTTCCTTCAATGTGCCATCAATTTTCCAGCCCCAGCCATGAAATGGACAGCGAAATTCATGCAATCCCTTGGCATCTTCGGTCAGCAGCGCACGGCCCCGGTGAAGGCAGGCATTGGGAAAGGCCTTGAACTCATCCTCACCGGTGCGAACGATGATGAAGGATAGGCTGGCAATATCATAGACCAGACTATCGCCGACATTGGGAATATCATCCTCGTGGCAGGCCATTTGCCAAACGCGCTTCCAAAGCCGTTCGACTTCCAGATCAAAGAAATCGCGGGAATAATAGATGCTGGGATCTACAATGGTCGGCCCCGGTTCCATTGGGCTGTCCTCACGAAATCTGGATGGAACCTTGTGCGTATCCATGTCGAGCAGTTCGTCGTAACCGATCCCTTTGGACCGGTTTGTTCCGGTAAGCGTCTCTACCATCTGTTGTTCCTCAAAAAATCAATTGGCTTCTAGCATGCGATTTTCCTCGCGCTGTTCCGCACCCACTTCAGGATCGAAGACCAGTTCGAGCGACTGAACGCCGCGTAAAATATGACTGGTGGCAAAGGAAAAAGGATTGTCGGGATTTGCAAAGCGGAGATTTTTGAGCCGCTTCAGTACGATCGGAAGTGCCGTCACCATCTCGAGCCGGGCTAGCGTCATACCGAGGCAAGTGTGGACGCCCGCGCCAAATGCGATATGATTTTTGGCATTTGCCCGCGAAACGTCAAATTTGCCTGCATTGTCAAATTTGGATTCATCGCGGTTGGCCGAACCGTAGCGAATGAGCATTGGCTCTCCCGCTTTTAGCTCGACCCCGCCCAGCACCGTGTCTTGCTTCACGATACGCCACATATTGTGGGACGGAGACAGATGCCGCACCGTTTCCTCGACCATATTTGCCACGAGGCTGTCATCGGACATCACCGCCTTCAGCTGTTCGGGATTGGCCAGCAGCTGCGCCAAAGCATAGGTCAGTGCATGTGCAGTCGCTTCCTGCCCGGCGGTAAAGATTTGCTGAACGATCGAATAGATTTCCGGTTCATCGAGAGGCCGTTCGCCTTCCTCTGTCTGCATGGAGGCCTGAATGAGGTCCGATACAACATCGTCACCCGGATTCTTCCGCCGCTCCGCCATTGCTTCCAGAAAATAGGTCTGCATGGCGATCTCGCTATGCGCCAGCGCCGGCCGTTCTTCTGGCTTGGCATTGCCGTTCAGACGCAAAATGGCTGCACGAACCCAGGCCTGAAACATCGGGATATCTTCGCGCGGGATACCAAGCGCATCGGCAATGACAATGCCGGGCAGCATTTCCGCAAATTGCGATTTGAACTCGACTTTTCCATCCGTGGAAAATTTGTCAATCAGCCCATTTGTAACTTCGGTGATATAGGGTGCCATTGCCATGATCCGGCTATGGGGCAGGGCCTGCATGGCAATCCGTTTATAGCGCGCATGGTCGGGAGGATCGGCGGTGAGCATCGTGTCGCAGCGGCGCATACCCTCCGCCAGAATGGATTCTTCCTCCTCGTCAAAACGACCCTTTCCCCCGGAATTCAAAAGCGATGCAAAATTGCTGGAGAAAATCTTGGGGCGTTTATTGACTTCCAGAACGAGATCATAGGTGGATACCGACACGATCCCGGTCTTCGGATCGCGGAACACCGGTGCCTCATTGCGCAACCTGGCATAATAGGGATAGGGATCCCGCAGATTTTCCGGGCTGGTGGCATCAATATCCTCAAGATTTTCCATGGGTTCTCCTATGATAGGTCCGGCATTGTGATGCCGCGCCTGCGGTAGCCATTCGTCTGCAAACCAACGAAAGCAGATATTGGACACTGTCGATTTTTCCGGCGGCGCGGCATTGATCTGGATCAATCTGAGTGCGCTCAAAAATGATAGGACTTGGTTGGATCGCGAGCATTTGAAGCGCTTGATTGGCCCAAACTATAACTCTACTTTGAAGACATGAGCAGTGTGCTCGACTTGCCAATCATCGCAATCTTGATTTGGGAAAATGGGCTCTGATATCGCCCGGGGCGATCGGTTTCACAGCTATGGCGATTCCAACTTGCTGTTGCCGGAACGGGCTGGCTCTGTTGCTAGTGGAAAGACAATCGGAATCAGGGCATAGGCGGACCGATCAAAAAGAATCAGATATGGAGAGATGACAATGGACAGCTACGAACAGAATTACATCAATGGCCAGTGGGTGGATTCTATCGGCGGTACACCGCATCAGGTCATCAATCCGGCCACCGAAGAACCGGGCACCAAGATCGTGCTCGGCACCAAGGCAGATGTAGATGCTGCCGTCGCCGCTGCAAAGGAGGCGTTCAAGACGTTCAGCCAGACCTCGCGCGAAGAGCGGCTTGCCTTGCTTGGCCGGATCATCGAGGAATATCAGAAACGGATGCCCGACATTGCCGCTTCGCTGGCGGTCGAGATGGGCGCTCCGGTCAGCCTCGGTAACGCTGCGCAAGCGCCCGCTGGTCTCGGCGGGTTCATGGGCACGCTGGAAGCGCTGAAGAATTTCGAGTTTTCCGAAAAGGTCGGCCCCAATACCATCGTCTATGAACCGATTGGTGTGGTCGGCATGATCACGCCGTGGAACTGGCCGCTGAACCAGATCACGCTGAAAGTGGCACCGGCTCTGGCCGGCGGCAATACGATGGTGTTGAAGCCGTCCGAAGAATGCCCGGGCAGTGCGGCCATTCTCGCCGAGGTCATGGATGCCGCCGGCGTTCCTGCCGGCGTATTCAACCTGGTGCAGGGTGACGGCCCGACCGTGGGCGCGGCTATTGCATCACATCCCGATGTCGACATGGTGAGTTTTACCGGCTCGACCCGCGCCGGCATCCTCGTCGCGAAAGCAGCTGCCGATACGGTCAAGCGCGTGCATCAGGAACTGGGTGGCAAATCGCCCAATCTGGTCTTGCCCGGTGCGAAGCTCGAAGAAGTTCTGCCCGCGACCATTGCCGGTGTGATGATCAATACTGGCCAAAGCTGCATCGCGCCGACCCGCGTACTGGTGCACAAGGACCAGAACAGCGATGCGATCGCGGTGGTCAAGAATATCGTCGAAAGCCAGGAGGTGGGCGATCCGACGGTCGAAGGCGGCCATATGGGGCCGGTTGTCAACAAGGCGCAATATGGCAAGATCCAGGATTTGATCCAGTCCGCCATAGACGAAGGTGCAACGCTGGAAGCCGGCGGTACCGACCTGCCGGCCAATGTGAACCGCGGCTATTATGTCAAGCCGACGCTGTTCAGTGGCGTGACGCCCGATATGCGGATCGCCAAGGAAGAGATATTCGGACCGGTGGTAACGCTGATGAGCTACGACAATCTAGAGCAAGGGATCGAAATTGCGAATGACACGGAATATGGCCTTTCCGCCGTCATTTCCGGAGATCCGGCGGAAGCCGCCTCCGTGGCTCCGCAACTGAAGGCAGGCATGGTCATCATCAACAATTGGGGCCCGGCTCCCGGTGCACCATTTGGCGGTTACAAGCAGTCCGGCAACGGCCGCGAGGGCGGTGTTTACGGTCTGCGCGATTTCATGGAAGTGAAATCGATCAGCGGCTTGCCGGGCTAAAGCCGGGATCTCGGAGCAGAAAAACTCCTATCTTGAAATATAAAAAGGGCGGCTTGATCGAGCCGCCCTTTTTATTGCGTTATCGGAAGGCCTAGCCTTCAGCCGGGGCAACCGGCGGATCATTGTCGGCGACTTCGGTGAGCGATCCACCAATGGCTTCGCACTCGCCCGCGTCGGTATATTTCCAGGCATTGCCCTGATAGTCGAGCACAGCGGTGCCCGCGCAGCTGGTGCCTTCGCCTGCAGCACAATCATTTTCACCTGCTTTCGCGATGCCGAAGCATTTTTCCTTTTCTGCTGCAGCGACTTCGGTCACCTCGGCAGTTGTTGCTTCCGCGTTTTCGCTGGTTGCTTCGCTGGTTCCGCCGGAACAGGCGGACAAAGCTGCCGCCGCGATCAGGGCAGAGGCTGCCGCACCTAGTTTCGTAGCCTTTGTCATGAGATTCTCCCGATTTAGGTCTTTGAAAATGGGCTGCCATCCTGCACAGCTATCGGCAATTCGAACAGGGCAGGCCAATGGTTACACAATCATCACGAAAATACAAATTTGAACCCGCCACATTCGGTATCATGAATATGTTGGGACATCTGTGTGGCTGAGCGCTTCTCATTTTCGATCACCGCAACCGACGGCAAGGCCCGGACCGGCAGCATATCCATGTTGCGTGGCGACATTCGCACGCCTGCGTTCATGCCGGTGGGCACAGCTGCAACGGTCAAGGCGATGAAGCCGGAAAGCGTGCGCGCAACCGGTGCGGACATCATTCTCGGCAACACCTATCACCTGATGCTGCGGCCCGGAGCGGAGCGGGTGGCACGGCTCGGTGGTCTGCACAAGTTCATGAACTGGGACCGCCCGATCCTGACCGATAGCGGCGGCTATCAGGTGATGAGCCTGTCGGAGCTCACCAAGCTGAGCGAGGACGGGGTGGAGTTCCAGAGCCATCTCGACGGCTCGCGGCATATGCTGACCCCGGAACGGTCGATGGAAATCCAGCGGCTGCTGGGCAGCGATATTGTCATGGCGTTTGACGAATGTACCAAGAATGGCGCGACACGGGACGAGGCGCAGGCCTCGATGGAGCGCTCGATGCGCTGGGCCAAGCGCTCCCGTGACGGCTTTGACAGCGGAACGGGTCATGCGGCGAAAGCGGCGCTGTTCGGTATCCAGCAGGGCTCCCTTGACCGGGATATGCGCGCCGCGTCGGCACAGGCGCTGATTGAAATCGGGTTTGACGGCTATGCGATCGGCGGTCTTGCCGTTGGCGAGGGGCAGGAGGCGATGTTCGAGGTGCTCGACTATGCACCGGGGCAATTGCCTGCCGACAAACCGCGCTATCTGATGGGCGTGGGCAAGCCTGACGACCTGGTCGGTGCGGTGGAACGCGGCGTCGACATGTTCGACTGCGTGCTGCCCAGCCGGTCCGGCCGCAACGGCCAGGCGTTTACAGCACGAGGTGCGATCAATATCCGCAACGCCAAATTTGCCGAGGATCTGGCGCCGCTGGACGAAAGTTGCGAATGTTCGGTTTGTGCAAGCTACAGCCGCGCCTATCTGCACCATCTGATCCGGGCGAAGGAGATATTGGGCGCGATGCTGATGACCGAGCATAATATTGCCTATTATCAGACGCTGATGGCGGACATGCGGGAAGCAATCGCGGCGGGGACTTTTGCCGATTTTGCCAAAAAATTCCGCAGCAGCTATCTGAACCCATGATTGCAGGCATGCCGGAAACAACCACACTCCAGGATGCGCTGGACCGCGCGCGGGAAAATGCGTCCTTTCTGGCGATGGCGATGCAGGTGCAACCAGCGCTGACCGATTTGCTGGCCGAAGAAAATCTGCAAGCGGCCCTGGAATATGTCGGTGGCGCGGGAGCGGGCGCGGAAAATGTTCGGCAAAAATTGCGGCGGGAAAAACGGGCGCTGGCGCTGACACTGGCGATTGGCGATCTGGCCGGGCAACTGTCCCTGACCGAAGTCATCGAACGATTGTCCGATTTCGCCGACCGGGCGCTGGATGAGGCTTTGGCCGATATTTATGCAACCCGCTATCCGGATGCGCCGGTAGAAGGTTTTTCTATCATCGGTCTGGGAAAACACGGCAGCCGGGAACTCAATTATTCGTCGGATATCGACCCGATCTTCATCTATGATCCGGACAGAATACCGGTACGCGGCCGCGAAGAGCCCAGCGATGCCGCCCGCCGTATCGGTCAGCAGCTGGTCGAGGCGCTCAACAGTCGCGACGCCGACGGCTATGTGTTCCGGGTCGATATGCGGTTGCGGCCGTCACCCGAAGTGAGTCCGGTGGCGTTGCCGGTGGAAGCAGCAATCAGCTATTATGAGTCGAGCGCGCTGGCGTGGGAGCAGGCAGCCTATATCCGCTCCCGGGTCGCTGCCGGTGATCGGCAGCTGGGGCGCTATTTTCTTGAAACGATCAATCCGTTCATCTGGCGTCGGTCGCTCGATTACGGAGCGATCCGGAATATCGGATCGGTGACGGCGCAGATCCGCGACCATTATGCAGCCGGCCAGAAGTTCGGACCCGGCTTTGACCTGAAACGCGGGCGCGGAGGCATAAGGGAAACGGAATTCTATGCCCAGATGCACCAGCTGATCTTTGGCGGGCGGCAACCGGATTTGCGGGCACCGGCAACCCGCGATGCGCTGGACGCGCTGGCGCGGGCAGGCCGGATCGACAGGGACAAGGCAAATGTGTTGAGCGAGGCCTACGAACTCTACCGGGTCATCGAGCACCGGTTGCAGATGGTCAATGACCAGCAAACCCACAGCCTGCCCGACGAGACAGCGACCCTTGACCGGGTGGCGCGACTGCACGGACTGGACAAGGGGCAGACATTGCTCGAACTGCTGGTCCCGCATGTGGAGGCGGTCGGCCGGATTTACGATGATCTTATCGAACCGGAGGATGATGCGCGGCTTCCGGCGGATGAGGAAAAGTTGGCAGCCGTAATCGCGGGGAAAAATCTGGTCGAAGCCGACAGTTTCCTGCAGGCAATCAAGCGCTGGCGGAGCGGCAAGGTAACCGCTCTGCGATCTGCCGCTGCCCAGGAATCCTTCGAGGCCATCCTGCCGGCTCTGGTCGACGCGATCGCAACGGCACCAAATTCGACGAAGGCGCTGGCCCGGCTGGACAGCCTGATCGACAAATTGCCGACCGCAATCAATTTTTTCCGGATATTGGAGGCGCGCCCCGGCCTGCTTGAAAAGCTCGGCCAGATTCTCAGTCACGCGCCGGTGCTTGCCGATGCGCTGGCCCGACGGGCGGAACTGTTCGATGGCCTGATCGATGCCACGGCGCTGGACCTGCCGCCGTCTGTTGCAGAACTGGCCGACCAGTTTGCCCGTACCGAACCGGGCGATGACTATCAGATGCTGCTCGACCGGGTGCGCGCCCGGGTTGGCGAAAAACGCTTTGCGCTCGGCGTTCAGCTGATCGAGGGCGAGCATGATGCGCTGGAAATTTCCGCAGGCTATGCTCGGGTAGCGGAAGCGGCGATCCAGGTGCTCGCTGATGCTACTATTGCGGAGTTCGAGCAGGTTCACGGCAAGATTGCGGGTACCGGGCTGCTGATCCTGGCGCTGGGACGGCTCGGAGGAGCGGCATTGACCCATGCGTCCGACCTCGACCTCATTTTCCTGTTTTCCGGTGATCATAGCGCCGAGTCCGATGGTCAGCGCCCGCTTGGCGGCACGCAATATTTCAACCGGCTGACCGCGCGGATTGTCACCGCCCTGTCGGTACCGACAGCTGCCGGTCCGCTGTATGAAGTCGATACGAGACTCCGGCCTTCCGGCACCCAGGGTCCGCTGGCGGTGACTCTCGAGAGCTTTTACAAATATCAGCGGGAAAATGCCTGGACCTGGGAACATATGGCATTGACCCGGGCGCGACCGGTATATGGCGATGCAACCCTGCGGGAGCAGTTGCAGGGGCAGATATGCGATATCCTGAAGCAGGAGCGGGAGCCGGAAGCCCTGCGCAAGGCGGTTCGCAAGATGCGGCTGGATATTGTCGAGCACAAGCCGCCGAAGGGACCGCTGGACACGAAGCTGATGGAAGGCGGGTTGGTCGACTGGGAATTCATCATTCATTTTCTGCAGCTGAAGACCGGCGATGCGCTGCAACCGCAGCTGGGCAAGGCGGTGCGCGCGCTGGTCGCCGGGGGACATCTCGGTAAAGATATGGTGACCGCGCACGAACTGATGACACGGCTGCTCGTAGCGTTGCGGCTGATGTCTCCGGATTGCGACTATCCGCCGGAAACCAGCCGTGCATTGATCGCGAGAGCGGCGGGTCAGGCAAGCTGGGATGCCCTTCTGGACGGCTATGACAACGCCAGGCAATGCGTTATTAACGAATGGAACCGGCACCTGCGGCCGGATCCTGACGAAATATTAGGAGATATTATATGATCGATGTGGGTGACAAGGTTCCGGACATGGAACTGGTGGCGCCGGACGGCAGTCCGGTGAAGATTTCCGACTATGCGGGCAAGAAGCTGGTACTGTTCTTCTACCCGAAAGCCAGCACGCCGGGTTGCACGACGGAGTCTAAGGATTTTTCTGCGCTGTTGACGGAATTTGAGAAAGCGGGTGCCGCGGTGCTGGGCATGTCTGCCGATTCGCCGAAACGGCAGCAGAATTTCATCAACAAGCAGGAATTGACGGTCGATATTGCCTCGGACGAGAGCACCGAGTTTCTCGAGAAAATCGGCGTCTGGGCGGAAAAGAAAATGTACGGCAAGACCTATATGGGGATCATCCGTTCGACCTTTCTGGTCGGACCCGATGGCACCGTCCTGAAGGCTTGGCCGAAAGTGAAGGTCAAGGGGCACGCCGAAGAGGTTCTGGCCGCTGTCCAGACAGCATAGCGTCATCGACATGAACGCGCAGTCCGGTGTCGGGGCTGCGGTGCTGCGCGTGTTGCAAACCGCCAGTCCCGCCGCCAAGGTGATGGCAGCACGCCATGCCGAACGGCAGTGGCGGCTGGGACGGCTTACCCACGATTTTGGCGAGACCATGCCCGATATGCCCGCGCGGCCCGAGCGCCCTGTGCTGATGCGGCCCCGCGACATGCCACGGCGTGGTACCGGTACGTCGGTGCCAAGGCGCATCGCCCTGATTCACGCGCTAGCGCACATTGAATTTGTCGCGATCGATCTTGCGTTTGACATGATCGGACGGTTCGGATCGCAATTTCCCCGCGCGTTCACCGATGACTGGATGCGGGTCGGTGCGGAAGAAGCGATGCATTTCGTGCTGCTCGACCGGCGATTGCGGGCAATGGACTGTTTTTACGGTGCGTTGCCGGCCCATGACGGTCTCTGGGACAGTGCCAAAAACACCGCGCATGACGTTTCGGCGCGGCTGGCGATCGTTCCGATGGTGCTCGAAGCCAGGGGACTGGATGTCACGCCGGAGACGGTGGAGCGGTTCAAGCGCCAGGGCGACGATCTGACGGCAAGGGTGCTGAACCGAATCTATCAGGACGAAATCAACCATGTATTTTTCGGAACAAAATGGTTCGAATTTGACTGCAAAATACGCGATCTTGCACCGCATGACCATTGGAGAGCGCTGGTAAAAAACCACTTCAAGGGCGGATTAAAGGCGCCATTCAACGACTCGGCGCGCCGGACAGCCGGTCTGACCCGAGAATATTATTACGGTATTGAATAGTTAACCAATATGAATTTACACCACTCCTCGATCAGCAAACGATCAACGGGGACAAAGGTTCCAAAAAATTTAACGCCATGGATTTCATGGGTCGCAAACAAAGGTTCGATCATTTTATGACCGAAAACATAGTCGCTTTATTTCGTAAATCTGTGCGCAAGATCACAGCCATTGCATTTCTTGGTTCAGCAATGATTTTTTCTACCGCCGCGACCGCGGAAGCCGCTTCAGATTCCAGTATCCCCGTCGATGTACTCAAAAGCCAGGCCGCAGAAAGCGCCCTTGGTGAAGCGGATCCCGCTTTCAAAATGATTTTCAATAGCTGGTCCGGTCAGGGCAAACAGGAATCCGTCAAACTGACCATTCCTTCCCGCAAGCCGGTAAAAGACTTCACCTTGACCAGTTCTTACGGTTTCCGCTCCGATCCATTCAGAGGCCGTCGTGCCAATCACAAGGGCCTGGATATGGCGGGGCCGATCGGCACTCCCATTTATGCGACCGCTGACGGTATTGTCGGGCGCGCCCAGTGGGTGAATGGTTATGGCAAATATATCGAGATCAACCACGGCAACGGCATCCAGACCCGCTTTGGCCACATGTCGCGCCTCAATGTCGAGGCGAATGCCCGCGTCAAGAGCGGCGACCTGATCGGCTTCATGGGCTCAACCGGCCGTTCGACGGGCAGCCATCTTCACTATGAAGTGCGTATCGCCGGCGAAGCGGTCAATCCCATCCCGTTCATGCAATCCAATGATTTTCTCGTTGCGCAGAAGCTGAATTCCGGCGTTGCATTGGGCGGCCCCGCGGATTAGTATATAAATACACCTTTGGGAGAGGGTGCATGGAGGAGCGGTTCGAGCTTAAGGCTTGCCGCTCCTTTTGTTTATCCCTATCTTAAGAACATGAATGAGGCCCTCGCACCCATCGAACAGGATATTATCCTGACCCCCAATGCCGCAAAACGCGTTGCCGTGATTGCCGGCAAGCAGGGCAAGGCCGCGATTCTGCGGCTGGCCGTCGAAGGAGGGGGCTGTTCCGGCTTCCAATATCGTTTCGGTCTCGCTGACAGCATCGAGGATGATGACGTAGCGGTCCACGAATCCGGCGTTACCCTGGTGGTCGACGGGATCAGCCTGGACCTAGTGCGCGGAAGCGCTGTCGATTTTGTGGAATCGCTTGGCGGTAGCGCCTTTCAGGTGACCAATCCCAATGCGGCTTCCGGTTGCGGCTGCGGTTCCAGCTTTTCTATCTAAGTGAAAATAGCCAGCTTCAACATCAACGGTATCAAGGCGCGCCTGCCGCGGCTGCTGGAATGGCTCGAAGAGACCAGGCCTGATGTTGCCTGCCTCCAGGAGATCAAGACCCAGGACGAGGGCTTTCCCGCCGACAAGTTCGAGGAAATCGGCTATGGCGCGATCTGGCACGGGCAAAAGAGTTTCAACGGTGTCGCCATTTTGGCGCGCGACCAGGTGCCGGAAGAGATCAAGCGCGGCCTGGACGGCGAACCGGAAGACGAGCACAGCCGCTATATCGAAGCCGATATCAGCGCCAAGGACGGTCAGAAGGTCCGGGTGTCGAGCATCTATCTGCCGAACGGCAATCCCCATCCCGGCCCGAAATTTGACTTCAAGCTGCGTTGGATGAAACGGCTGCGCGATCGGGCTGCCGAAATCCGGGCGGAAGAAGTGCCAGCGGTGCTGGCCGGTGACTATAATGTTATCCCGCGCGACAATGATGTCTATTCGGTCAAGGCGATGCAGGACGATGCGCTGATGCAGCCGGAGAGCCGGCAGGGCTATCGGCGCCTGCTGAACGACGGCTGGACCGATGCGCTTGGCGTGACCTATCCGGCCGGCAAAATCTGGACCTACTGGGACTATCGCAGCGGCGGCTGGCAACGCGATCAGGGCTTCCGTATCGACCATTTGCTGCTCAGTCCGCTGGCGGCTGACACCCTCAAGAGCTGTGGTGTCGACAAGGAGCATCGCGGCCGGGAGAAGGCGAGCGATCATACGCCGGCCTGGGTCGATCTGAATATCTGATCCGCCGACGGGCCAATGACCGGATCCGGATTGCGGCTAGAGCGCCTTGTCGTAGATCAGATATTCCCGGTTTATGTCCGCACCGATCGCATCGGCGATTGCTACCATTCCCTGATTATCTTCGAGAATCCAGCCGATTTCCGCATAGCGGGTACCGAAATCGGCCACGGCGTCGCGGCGGATATATTCGATCATCATGAAGGCCATCTGGCTCGCCAGACGGCTGTTGTGCAATTCCTTTTTGACGCCCATCAGCGGCACCCGCATCGACTGTGCCTTGGGGAATTTCAGCCACCAGAGCAATTTGGCCCAGCCAAAAGGCCAGAGCGAGCCCCCGAGGCCGCGGATTACTTCATTCATATTCGGCAGGGTCATCATGAAGGCGACGGGTTCGCCGTCGAGTTCGGCGATGCGGATCAGGGCCTCGTGGACAATAGGCTTGAGACTTTTCCCGGCATGTTCAATTTCGTGGTCGGTCATCGGCACAAAGCCCCAGTTGGTTGACCAGGCGTCGTTCAGCAGGCCCATGATGATCGCCGCATCGCGGTCAAAATGCTTCTTGTCGACCTTGCGAATTGTCAGTTTCTTGTTGCGCACTCCGGAAGCCACGATGCGGTTGATCAGCTCCGGAAAGCCGTCCTTGACCGGCAGGTCATAGGTCACCAGACGCTTTGCTACGGTATAGCCGAGATTTTCGATCCAGTGCTGATAGGCCGGGTTGTGGTGCCCCATCATGATCATCGGACTATGGTCATGGCCCCGCGTCAGCAGCCCAGGTTCTTCCCAGACGGACAGGCTGATCGGTGCCAGCACGCGGGTCATGCCCTGATCGCTCAGCCACTGCTCGGCCGCGCGGACCAGCGCGTGCATCACGGCCTCGTCGCTTGCCTCCATCAGGCCCCAGTTGCCGGTGCCGGGGCCCATGCCCTGTTCTGACGGCTGTTGCAGCGCCAGTTCGTCAATATGCGCGCTGATCCGCCCGACTACCCGCGCGTGCCGTACCGCCAGAAAAAACTGTACCCGGGCATGTTCGAAAAACGGATTCTTGCCGGGGCTGATCAGCTTGGCAACTTCGGACTTCAGGGGCGGGACCCAGTGGGGGTCACCAGAGTTTAGCTCATAGGCAATATCGATGAACTGCTTTGTCTGGGCCTTGGTAGTCACAGGCTGAATCATTATATCCTGACTGGCCACCATATATTTCCTTCTGTATTTACGGCTGGCTGTGACGTTAATCGCGGCGCAATGTCAAGGGCATGAGCAGCTTTGCTGTCTTGTCCTTGCCATGATGTCGCCACGATATGTTGCTCTAGGCGGTTCAAAGATTGTGCAGGTGTTTATGCGTTCGACAACCATCATTCCGGAAAATGCGCCGAAGGCGGCCGCTGACTCGCGCCAAAGCGCGGCCCCTTTCCTAGTTCCCGAGGACAATGATCTGATCCGGACCGCCGCGAAGGTCACCCGTGATCTCAATACGCCCAAACCCGCCGTCTACTGGGCCGATTTTCTTGCCTCCGTGGCGGTCGGCTATGGTGCGCTCGCCGGCGCGATCGTCATCCAGTCCACGGGACTGGCCATTCTCTGCGGTCTGGTCGCCATTATTGCCCTGTACCGGGCTGGCAGTTTTATCCATGAACTGACCCATGTCCGGCGCAATGCCTTGCCCGGTTTCCATTTTGCCTGGAACGCGCTGTTCGGGGTACCGATGCTGATACCATCCTTCATGTATGAAGGCATTCACAGCATTCATCACCGGACGAAAAAATATGGCACGGTCGAAGATCCGGAATATCTGCCGTTGGCGTTGATGAAACCCTGGTCGGTTCCGCTGTTCGTGGTCGTCGCGGCGCTGGCTCCGGTCGCCTTGCTGTTCCGCTATGCGATCCTGTCGCCACTTTCCGCGCTCATTCCGCCGCTGCGCAAAATCGTGGTCGAGCGCTATTCCGGCCTGATCATCAATCCCGAGTTTCGCCGCAAGCCGGCAGAAGGCGAGCTGAGACGCCGCTGGCTGGCCTGCGAAACCGGAGCCAGTATCTGGGCCATTGCCCTGATCGCAATGGTGGCGATCGACGTGATACCGATGCGCGCCTTTCTGATCTTCCTCGGCATCATGTCCGGCAGCGTCATATTGAACCAGATTCGCACCCTGGTTGCGCATCTCTGGGAGAATGACGGTCGGGAAATGACCGTGACCGGCCAATATCTCGACAGCGTCAATGTACCGCCACCGGGGACTTTGCCAGCGCTATGGGCGCCGGTCGGACTGCGTTATCACGCGCTGCACCATTTGTTGCCGGGGGTCCCCTATCACAATCTGGGCGAGGCGCACCGGCGCATAGCGGCCGAATTGCCAAAGGAGTCTCCGTTCTATCGGGCGGATCATGACAGCCTCTGGACGCTGGTGACGGGACTCATGCGCGGCAGCGCCGGCAGAAACTGAAGCCGCTATTCCTCGGTGCGGATCAGTACCGTTTCCCCGATCAGGAAAAACAGCAGAAATGGTGCCCAGGCGGCCAATAGAGCCGGATAAGCACCAATATTGCCCATCGCGAGCGCGAAATTGTCGGCCACGAAATAGGCGAATCCCAGCGCCATACCGATCACGGCCCGGATGAACAGCTGTCCGGAGCGGGCCAGGCCGAATGCGGCGACAGCACCCAGCAGCGGCATCAGGATCGACGACATCGGTCCCGAAATCTTGTGCCACCAGCCGGCCTTCAGGCTCATCGTCGGGCGGCCCGCTTGCTCCAGTTCACCAATGGCTCCGTGGAGCGCGAAAATCGAAAGGCTGTCCGCGTCGACATTGCTTAGAGTGAACTGATCGGGCCTGATGGAATTGCCTACAAGTAATTCGGCATTTCTGTCCTCGCTTCCGGTGCTGACATTGAACCGGGTGACATTGGTCAGGAGCCAGCCGTTTCCGGTGAACCGCGCCTCATCCCCGTGCATAAGGCTGTTCAGTTCATTGGCGGTGCGATTGTAGATTGTGACCCCTTGCAACTGAACATTGTCCCCTCGACCGATCACCGTCCGCGCATTGATCAGATTGTTGCCGTCCTTGACCCAGATATTGGTGCGGATGTTGCTTGCGGCCGGAATGGGACCGAAATCCACTTTCTCCCACTGTGACAAGCGGTCCGTGGCGGGGGCGACCAGTGTTTCATTGAAAACAAAGGAGAGCAGGGCCACGCCCATGCTGGCGACGATCAGCGGGGCCAGAATCTGGTGGGCGGACAGGCCGCCTGCCTTCATCGAGATGACCTCGCTATTCTGGTTCAGGGTCGCGAGCGTGATGATCGTGCCCAGAAGCACCGAAAAGGGCAGAAAACGGGCTATGAGCTGTGGTGCCCGCAGCGAGACATAGGTCCACAGTTCGGCCTCGCCATTGCCCGGATGGGCCAGAATCTTGCCGCTCTCACCCAACAGATCGAGCGCCTGCAGCACCAGTACCAGCAGCGCCAGCACCGCCAGCGTGCGGATGATGAACATTTTTGCCATGTAGATGGCCAGCGTGCGGGAGGGGAAAAAGTCCATGGCCGGCTATTCCTTCATCATCGCGCGTTTGCGGTTGAAACTGAGCAGCCCCTTGAACACCCCGCCGAATTTCGAGAAGGCCTTTTCCAGCGCTCCGATCGGCTGGCCACCGGGAACATGGGCGGCCACATGGTACATCCAGATGATCAGCGCGGCGAACAGGCAAAAGGGCAGCCACAGGGCAATGATCGGATCCACCAGTCCCAGGGAGCCGATATCCTCGCCATATTCATTGACCTTGTGATAGGTCACGATCATCACGATCGACAGAAAGACGCCAAGGGCAGATGTCGAGCGCTTTGGTGGAACGGCCAGCGCGACGGCCAGCAGCGGCATCAGCAACATCATCACCACCTCGACCATGCGGAAATGGAAATTGGAGCGCGTTTCGTTGCGTTCGTTCACCGGGCGCTTGATGTCGCTGCCGACCCGCACCAGTTCGGGTATCGTATATTCCAGATTCTTGCCACCGCGCGACCGGAAGGATTCGATATTCGGCAAATCAATCGGCAGGTCATGATTGCTGAAACTCAATATCCGCGGCTTCTGGTAATTGGGGGCGTCATGGACCAGCACGCCATCGGTCAGGCGCAGGATGATCGTATCGGGATCATCGGTTGCCAGAAACTGTCCGTTTTTGGCCGTTACCGACACGGTTTGGCCCTTCTTGTTTTCGGCGCGGACGAACATCCCGCTCAATTTGGTCCCGTTGTCGCGGCTTTCCTCGATGCGAAGCGTCATCCGGTTGCCCAGATTGGTGAATTCGCCGACCTTGATCGAGGCACCAAGCGCGCCCGAGCGCAATTCGAAGCGCAGCTCTTCGTAATAATAGCGGGACAGGGGCTGGATGAAGCCGACCAGAGCCAGATTGACGAGCATCAGCGCCACCGCAAACATGTAGGGCACCCGGAGCAGGCGCCCGTAGCCCTGGCCCACCGCGCGGAAAACATCGAGTTCGGAGCTGAGCGCGAGTTGCCGGAAGGCCAGCAGGATTCCGAGCAGCAAACCGATCGGAATGCCCAGAGACAGATATTCGGGAATCAGGTTGGCCAGCATCCGCCATACCACGCTGACCGGACCTCCTTCCGCAGCAACAAAATCGAACAGCCGCAGCATTTTTTCGAGCACCAGCAGCATCGCTGCAATCACCAATGTGCTGAACAGGGGCAGGGCTATCAATTTTGCCAGATAGCGATCGGTGGAAGTCAGCAGTTTCAACTTGTTGTCTCCCTCTCACCATGTTTTCGCCGCAAATCAAATCCATAACGAAAGCGGATCGGGGGCTGATTCTTGACCGTGTCGGAGTGTTGACGCGGGTATAACGACTAGGAGTAACTTCGTCATGTTGAAATTTGCGGCTTCCATCGCATTGTCGACCACCCTTTTGCTTGCCTCTGCCCCGGCTTTTGCCGGTGGCCGGGAGATACCCAATGATATGCGCCCGTGCCGGACGGGCAATGGCCCCGCTGTGAAGGTGGAAATCGACGGCCTGAAAGAAACGACCGGAAAGGTGCGGGTCCAAAGCTACCGCGGCACCAAGGACGAATGGCTCAAAAGCGGTGCATGGCTGAGCCGCATCGAAGTCCCTGTGACCGCCAAGAGCATGACCTTCTGCCTGCCGTTCAGCAAGGCGGGCGAATATGCGATTGCCGTGCGCCATGACCTGAACGGGAACGGCAAAACCGATATCACCAGCGACGGCGGCGGCATGTCCAACAACCCGAGCATCAGCATCTTCAACCTTGGCAAGCCAAGTTACAAGAAAACCAAATTTGCAATCGGCAATGAGGTCAAAACCATCAGCATCAATATGAAATATATGTGATGCTTCATGTGCACTGCATAATTTGGGGCTAATTTATGGCAAATGTCGCACTTCTTTCCAATCCGAACTCAACCGGAAATCGGGCGATTTTGCCAGAAGTGCGGTCTTATTGCGTAAAAAACAGCGATGTTTTCCACTATGAAGTGGATCATGTCGATGAAATTGCCAAGGCACTGGAAACCATTGCCCGGGTGAAGCCGAAAGTGCTGGTAATCAACGGCGGTGACGGAACTGTGCAGGCCGCGCTGACCGAATTATATCAAGGTGGCCATTTCGGGGACAGCCCGCCGCCGGTTGCCGTGTTGCCCAACGGCAAGACCAATCTGATCGCGCTCGACCTAGGCGCCGAAGGCAATCCGCTCAAGGCGCTGGAACGAATTGTCGAACTGGCCAAGCATGATTTGCACGAACATCTGGTGTTGCGGGAACTGATCGCGCTGTCCGATGGCAGCAAGGACAGCAAGGTTGTGCTCGGCATGTTTCTGGGCGGCGCCGGCCTGTCGGAGTTCATTCTCTATTGCCGTCACAAAATCTACCCGCTCGGATTGCCCAATGCCGCGGCACATGTGCTGACGGTGTTTGCCGCGCTCGCTTCGGTCCTGTTCGGAATCCGGGGTAAGTTTCTGCCTAACCGTTCTCAGCCGATCAAGATATCGCTGATCCGCGATGGCCAGTTCCAGGGCAATTTTGCAGTGCTGATCGTTACCACGCTGGAGCGCTTGCTTTTGATGAAGCGGTCGATGCGGAACAAGAATGCGATTGGCCGGATGCAGTTTCTGGCCATTGATCAGCGGGCCGGAGCGATTGTGCGCTTTCTGCTGTCGGTCATATTTGGCCGGCTGGGGAAAAATGTGCAGAAGGGCATCCATCTGGAACGAGGCGACACGATCCGGATCGAGGGCGAAGGCAGCAACGTGCTGATGGACGGCGAATTATTCTGTGCCCAGCCCGGGCAGCCGATCGTATTGAAATCGACCAAGGCCGTGTCCTTCCTTCGGCTGGCCGCTTGAGCTAAGGCTTTCGCGTGAGCGAACTCAAATCATTGATAAAGCGGGAGCTGGCGCAGTCCGTTGACCCGCGAGTCGCGGCTTTTGCCACGTCGATTGCCGCGCAATATGGAGCGGCATCGCGGGTGGTGCTGTTCTATGGCTCGTGCCTGCGCAGCACCGAACTCGACGGGCAGATGCTCGATTTCTACCTGATCGTCTCCAGTTACGAGGCAGCCTATGGCAAAAGCTGGCTTGTCGGTGCGAACAAGCGGCTGCCGCCCAATGTATTCCCGGCAGAACATGACGGACTGGTCGCCAAGGTGGCCGTGCTGAGCGAGCAGGATTTTCACAGGCTGAACCGGATCACGGCCAGTGCAGTCAGTGTCTGGGCGCGGTTTGCGCAACCGTCGCGGCTGGTCTGGCAGGCGGATGAAGCCGCGCAGGAACAGGCGGTCGAGGCGATTGCCGGTGCGCCGGTCACCCTGTTTGACATGACCTTTCCGATGATGGGCATTGATACCGAATATTCGATATCGGATCTCTGGAAACGCGGCTTTGAGTTGACCTACGGGGCGGAATTGCGCGCCGAACGTAAGGACCGTTCGGCTTCGGTCGTGGATGCCGATCCCGAACGCTATGCGCGATTTGGACCGGCCGTCGTTGCGGCTATTGCAGCACGGGACAAGGACCGGGGCAAGGAGCTGAAAATCATCGCCTCGCGCGATGCGGTCGAAAAAAGATGGCGGCAATTGCGGCGCAACGGCAAGATGCTGACGCTGGCGAGGCTGGCCAAGGCCTCCGCCACCTATGCTGGCGGCATTGATTATCTCGCCTGGAAGATCAATCGCCATGCCGGGACCGATTATGTTATCAGGCCGTGGCAGCGCAAATGGCCGATCCTGGGTGCGCTGGTGATGCTGCCGCGGTTGATCAGGGGCGGGGCCATCAAATAGTATCAGTGCCTGAAAGGAGGAGGAATATGCCAAACAGGCTTGAAATCAATCCGATCCATCTGGGGCTGGGGGCAACCGCAGAGGTCCAACCCCAAATGACCGGCGGAATGGAGTGGTATGCAGAATATGGCGTGCGCCATGGCGATGACGGGACCGAAGGCCGGCTGGTCTCAATGTACAGATTCACCGAGAGCTGGGATGTCTGGGAAATGCATCCCAAGGGTGCGGAAGTGGTCTTGTGCACCGAAGGCGAACTCACCCTGATTCAGGAAATGACGGATGGCATTCTTCAAAGCACAACCCTATCGGCGGGCGAATATGTGATTAACGCGCCGGGTGTGTGGCATACCGCGGATGTGGAAGGCTCGGCAATGGCCGTTTTCATCACGGCGGGAGAAGGCACCGAGCACCGCGCGCGATAGAGCCGATGGATTGTCCCGTCCTTGTTTCAGGAAGACAACAGTCTACCGATCCTTGTAATCCGGCTTTCTCTTCGCGAAAAATGCCTTGGCCGCTTCCCGGCTATCCTCGGTCATCGACAGCATCACCTGTTGCCGGTCTTCGATGGCAAGCGCGGCTTCGAAGCTCTGCGCATCGATATTGCGGTTCAATGCGTCCTTCGACAGGCGCAGACCCATGGGGGCGGTGTCGAGCATTTCTCCAGCCAGCGACAGGCCCGTCGCGAGCAGCTTGTCCTCGTCCACGACTTCGCTGATCAGGCCATATTTTTCCGCCCGCTCGGCATGGATGAAACGTCCGGTCAGGATGAGTTCCGAAGCGATCGAAGCACCGACCATGCGGGGGAGAAAATAACTCGAACCCATGTCGCAGCCGCCGAGGCCGATCTTGATATAGGCGGCATTCATTTTCAGGCTGGGCGCACCGAAGCGGACATCGCTGGCAAGCAGCAGCGAGAAGCCGCCGCCGCAGGCCGCCCCTTGCGCCAGCGCGATAACCGGTTGCGGACATTGCCGCATAAGCTGCATAACCGTGGCGATCGACCGCTGGGTGTTCCACACATGCTGGACCTGTCCCCGCGATCCGTCATTTTTCCAGCCGCCGATATCGAGACCGGCGCAAAAGGCGCGGCCTTCGGCGCGGAAGAGAACCACACGCACGTCAAGCCGCTTTTGCAGCCCGCGAAAATAATCCTGCAGCGCAAAGATCATGTCCTCGTTCATCGTGTTTAGCTTTTCCGGGCGATTGAGAGTCAGAATCTCGATGGCACCGCGTTGTTCGATGAGGAGGGGATTGGTCATTTCAGCTGGATTGCCCCCACTGCCTTGCCAGCTGCCTCGAACATCCCCAGAATCTGGTCGACCTGTTCGCTGGTATGTTCCGCACAAAGCGAGCATCGCAGCAGGGTCATATTCGCCGGAGTTGCTGGCGGTCTGGCGAGATTCACATAAAGCCCTTCGGCGAGCAAAGCCTGCCACATCATCGCGCCTTTTTCGAGATCGGGCATGATCACCGCGATGATCGCGCTTTGCGCCTCCGGAGTGCCGAGCGTAAAGCCGAGATCGCGCAGGCCTTTGTGCAGCTTCTTGCTGTTCTCCCAAAGATGGGCACGCTTGTTGCCGCTGTGCATCAGCTTGCGGATCGAGGTGCTCGCAGTGGCCATGACGCTGGGCGGCAGGCTGGCGGTGAACACATAGGGGCGGCAGACCAGCCGCAAAATCTCGAATTTCGGATGGTTGGAAACGCAGAAGCCACCGACTGTGCCGACGCTCTTGCTGAACGTGCCGATGATGAAGTCGACATCGTCAATCACGCCCTGTTCTTCGCAAACGCCGCGGCCATTCTCTCCGATAAAGCCCATGCTATGCGCTTCGTCGACAAGCACCATGGCGCCGTTTTCTTTGCATATCCGCACCATTTCCTTGAGCGGGGCGACATCGCCGAGCATCGAATAGACGCCTTCAAGCACGACCAGCTTGCCGGCCTCGGGCGGCAGGCGTTTCAGCCTTTTTTCCAGCGCTTCGACATCATTGTGGCGGAAGGCGACAATCTCGGCATTGCCCATCGCGCAACCGTCATAGATGGAGGCATGGCTGTCGATATCGAGAATGACATAGTCGCCCTTGCCGGCCAGCGTGGAAATGATTCCCAGATTCGCCTGGTAGCCGGTGGAAAAGACCATCGCATGGTCCATCGCATAAAATTCCTTGAGCGCATCCTCGCAATCGCGGTGCAGGCTGTATGTGCCATTGAGCACGCGGCTGCCGGTGGTGCCGGAACCGAATTCTGCCAGCGCTTTCAGGCCGGCCTGACGCACATCGTCGTCAAAGGTCATACCCATATAATTATAGGTGCCGAGGAGAATCGTTTCCTTGCCGTTGCAGACGGCGACGGTCGGGGAGAGTACTTCCTCCATAACCAGTGAGAACGGGTCCTTGACGCCGGTGGCAAGGAGATTCTCCCGTTCCTGGATAAGAGGATCAAATTTACTGAGTAGATCGGTCATTTTTACTTCCGTTCGTGCTGAGCCTGCCGGAGTATGAACCACCCGCTCGTGCGACCCTTTGACGTGCTCAGGGCGAACGGGTGCTGGGCTTTAGCTGTCCATCAACTTTGCAACGGCATCGGCGAGCTGGCCGACGGTTTCGATCTCGGCTTGCATGTTCATGGTGATGATGATGTCAAATTCATCTTCGACGGCGGCGACAAAGTCCATGACTGTCAGGCTGTCCCATTCGAGATCTCCCTGGAAGGTCGTGGAGGCCGACAGATCGACGCCCTTGTTGTTGAAGGGGCCGATCAGTTCGCTGACCTTGGCCATGATTTCTTCGCGATTTGCCATATATCTGCTTTCCTCGTGTCACTGGCAAAAATGCCTTGTCTGACCTTTGCCAACGGATGCGCCCCATTGGCAAGCGAATAAGGCGCAAAAGCGGCATCAGCTTGCCCAATTGCGTCGATTGTGTCACTTTCTGAAGACCTTGGGGGAAAACATATGGCAGAAGACAGAAAATGGCCGGATGATGCGGTTTATGCGCTGCGGACGACCCAGCAACATCATGTCCAGCTGAGCATGATGGCCGACCACAAGGCGAATATGCTGATCGGCGCGACTTTCATCGTATTTACCCTCGCTATCGGACAGAGCCAGACCGGAAATATGTCGCTGCCACTGCTGATCCTGGCGATCGCTGCCTTTGCTTCTGCCGGGCTGGCAGCCATCGCGGTGATGCCCTCTTTCGCACCCCGCAGGGACGGACCAACCAATATGCTTTTTTTCGGCGGGTTCAGCAGTTTTTCGGAAGAGGAATTCATCGAGCAACTGCTGAGTGAGGAGTTCCAGAGCCAGGAAGCGGTATACCGTGCAATGCTGCGCGACATTTACCAGATGGGAACCCTGCTTGGACGCAAGAAATACCGATTTCTCGGCTGGGCTTACCGGGTATTTCTCGCCGGCCTGACGCTGACCATCATCACCTATGTTTACGAACAGTTCACCGGGTCGATCCTCTGAGATCCATCACATCCAGTCATTCTGGCGATACCAGTTCGCGGTATCCTCGAGACCCTGACATGTTTCGATCCGGGGTTGCCACAGCCGGGCCGGCAGACGTTTTTGCGGATCGATCGTCCAGTCGTCGTGGCAGAAATAATTGACCCGGTCTGCGGTTAGCTTGGCCTTGCCGCGGCGCACCAGACGATCAACCCTGGCACCGAGCCGCAGCAGCATCTTGGGCATGCCCACCGCAGCTACGCGCTTGCCGATCGCGCTGCCGATCGCCCTGGCAAAACCGGCCTGTGTCCAGCCGCCCGGCTTGCCGTCATCGACCTCGAAAATCCGGGCCGTCAGCTCTTCCTGTTCGGGCAAGAGCGCGAGCAACGCGCGGCATAGGTCCTCGACGTGGATGACCGACAGCCGGCCGTCGGCATCGGGCGGCATGGTGACGAAGCCCAGCCGGGCCATCTTGAACAGATCCAGAAATTCGCCGTCGCCCGGCCCATAGACGGCAGGCGGACGGATGATCGTCCAGTCGAGCCCGCTGGTCGCGACAATTTTCTCGGCCTTGGCCTTGGTCTCGCCGTAGATCGACAGCTGCGGCTGGGTCGCTGCCAGCGACGAGACGTGAATGAAGCGCTTTGCGCCAGCCCGTTTGGCGGCCTCGACGACGGCTAGCGTTCCCGCGACATTGCCGGATTCGAACCCGGCGCGATCGGGAGCATTCACCACCCCCGCGATATGGAGAACCATATCCGCTCCGGTACATAATCGAGCAAGACTGTTCTGATCGTCCAGCGCACCGCGCACCCATTCAACACCGGGACGGGCATCCTGTTTGCGTCGGGTCAGCGCGCGGGCATCATATCCTTCCCGAACCATCAGATCGAGCATCCGTGCACCGACAAAGCCGGTAGCGCCGGTGATCGCGACGGTTTTGCGTGCGGCCCCGGTCATGATCTTTACACCAGCACCATCTGGTTGCGGTGGACGACGGCACTGCGCGGGGCATAGCCGAGCAGCGCTTCGAGCTCCGAGCTGCGGTGGCCGATGATCCGGGCGCAATCGAGTGCGTCATATTCTGCGAGGCCGCGCGCGATCGTCAGTCCGCTCTCGTCCTTGATCTCGACCACATCGCTGCGCTCAAATTGTCCGTCGATTGTGATGATTCCCGCTGCCAGCAGGCTGCCGCCCGATTGCAGGGCCGCTGCCGCACCGTCATCAATGGTGATCGTTCCCGCCGAGGTCAGTCGTCCGCCGAGCCAGGCCTTGCGGGCATTGGCGCCATCGCCGGCCTTGAACAGGGTGCCGACATTGGTCAGCGCATAGCGTTCCAGGGGATGCTCTTCGCGTCCCGAGATGATCGACAACTCAATACCGGCAAGATTGGCAATTTTTGCTGCTTCCAGTTTTGACGTCATGCCGCCAGATCCCAGTCCGGACGACGAGCTGCCGTCGGCCATCGCCATGATCGAGTCATCGACGGTTTCCACCAGGCCGATAAATTGTCCGTTGGTTTCGCTGTCCGGTCTGCGGTCATAGAGGCCGTCGATATCGGAAAGCAGCAGCACCCGATCGGCACCCGCTGCCTGGGCCACCCGCGCAGCGAGCCGGTCGTTGTCACCAAAGCGGATTTCGTCGGTGGCGACGCTGTCATTTTCGTTGATCACCGCGATGGCGCGATGTTCGAGCAGTTTCTCGAGCGTGGCGGTCGCATTAAGATAGCGTTTGCGGTCTTCCAGATCATCGAGCGTGAGCAGCATCTGCGCGGCAGTAATCTGGTGCTCGGCGAGAAGTTCCGACCACAGGCTGCTCAATCCAATCTGGCCGACCGAGGCAGCTGCCTGGGCGTCAGCCAGGCTGGCGCGACCGCCATTTTCCAGTCCCAGCTTGCGCGCGCCGAGGGCAATCGATCCCGATGAAACGATGATGACATTGTCGCCCGCCTGATGGCGTTTGGCGATGTCCGCGACCAGCGTTTTCAGCCATGACCGGCGCGCCTGTCCGTCCTCGCCGACAAGCAGGGCAGACCCGACCTTGACGACAATCGTTTCCCGCTTCGCAGCATTCACAGCGGCGACCAATCCTTGGCTTTGTCCTCTTCGTCTGAGGGACCCGTGGGCTGGCCCTTGCGTTCGATCGAGCTGTTTTCGCCAACCGCTTCGAGGATTTTGTCGAGCGCGGCATCCAGTCCGGCACCGGTTGCGCCGGATACCGGCAGCACATGTTCCGCTCCGGCCGCGCGCAATTGGCTGGCAATATCGGCCATCAGTTCGTCATCGAGCAGATCGGCCTTGTTCAGTGCCAGTATCTGGGGCTTCTCGGAGAGACCGCCACCATATTTTTCGAGTTCCTTGGTCACCGTTTGCCAGGCTTCGACCGGATCGTCGCCGGTGGCATCGACCAGATGCAGCAAGATCTTGCACCGCTCGATATGGCCGAGAAAGCGGTCGCCGATACCCGCGCCGTCTGCCGCGCCCTCGATCAGCCCGGGGATATCCGCCAGCACAAACTCCCGGCCCTTGTGACGGACCACGCCGAGCTGGGGATGGATGGTCGTGAACGGATAGGCGCCGACCTTGGCGTCGGTGTTGGTGACCTTGTTGATCAGGGTCGATTTGCCGGCATTGGGCAGGCCAACCAGACCGGCGTCGGCGATCAGCTTGAGCCGCAGCCAGACCGCGGCTTCCTCGCCGAGTTCGCCGGGCTGGTGCTGGCGCGGCGCGCGGTTGGTCGAGCTTTTGTAGCTGGCATTGCCGCGTCCGCCGATGCCGCCTTCCAGGAACGTGGCCCGTTGGCCCTCCTGGGTGAAGTCGAGCAGCACATGTTCCTTGTCTTCCGACAATATCTGGGTGCCGACCGGTACCTTGATGACCAGATCGTCGCCGCCCGCACCGGTCCGGTTGCGACCGGCACCGCCCCTGCCGCGCGGGGCCTTGAAATGCTGGGCATAGCGGAAATCGATGAGCGTGTTGAGGCCTTCGACCGCCATGAAGACGATATCGCCGCCCTTGCCGCCGTTGCCGCCGTCGGGACCGCCATATTGAATATATTTTTCACGCCGGAAACTGACAGCGCCGGGCCCGCCCTGACCGGAGCTGACATAGATTTTGGCTTGATCGAGAAAATGCATGTAGGTGCATTTAGGGACAAGGCGAGCGAAACGCTAGGCTTTGGTGCAATATAAAGAGACTGCCCGCCGGTCCGGTGCGCGAAAAACGTCTATATGCTCAGCCCGCCATCGACCGCAAAGGCGGCGCCGGTGGCAAATTTGCTTTCATCCGATGCCAGATAGACCAGCAGATGGGCTACATCATCAGGCTCTCCCATATGGCCGACCGGCTGGGCGAGGCTGAACGCTTCCTCGGTTTCCGCCGGATTGGGCGTTCCGTCGATCACGCTGCGGACATTGGGAGTCATGATCGTGCCCGGCAGCACGGCGTTGACGCGGACCCCGTTTTTCTCCCGCGCGCAATAGAGCGCGATGGACTTGGTCATCATCGGAATTGCGGCCTTGGCGCTGTTGTAGGCGACCAGATCGGCGCTGGCGTTGATCGCGGCAGCGGACGAGAAATTGATGATCGAGCCACCGGTTTTGCTCATCAGGGGCAGGGCCGCCTTGCATCCGAGGAAAATCGAGTCGACATCGACATTGTAGCAGCGGCGGAAATCCTCGTAGCTCACATCGGCGATCGACCCGAATACGGTGACCGCGGCATTGTTCACCAGCACGTCGAGCCGGCCATATTCGGCCTCCACATGGGCAATGACCTCGTTCCAGCGATCTGGGTTGGTGACGTCCTGCTCCAGAAATTCGACATTTTCTCCCAGTTCCGCCGCTGTCGCTGCTCCGGCTTCCGCATTATTATCAGTGATCAGCACTCTGGCACCTTCTTCGGAAAGGCGCTTCGCCGACGCCCTGCCGAGTCCCATCGCACCGCCGGTCAACAAAATGATCTTGTCCTGCACCCGTCCCATCACTGCTCCTTGTCCCGGCCTGCGCCGCCATGCTGATTCGTCAGATTATTCTGCGGCTTCCAGCTGTTCCATCTCGGCGACGCGGGGGTCATTCGGGTAGACCCACTCCTCGCCGATCACCTGTTCAACCGCAAGCTCTTCGGGTACCCGGTTGAGGCCGATCATCTTGTCACAATTCTGGTGAAAGCTGTAGATGCGCGCTTCCTGATAGCTGAGCGGGACACTCTTGAAGCCGTCGCTTTCCATGGATTTCTGGATCATCTCGCCAAATTGCGTGTCCTCGAGGATGATCGGCGACATGTCGCGGCCATTGGGCCTGCTCTCGTCGGGAACGGTCCACAAATCCGGTGCCGGTCCATCGCCCCAGTCCATCGCCATCGTCACCAGTTCCAGCCGGGTGGTGTTGAGCGAGGTCGGCCAGAAGATCAGCGGCGGAACGAAATAATTGCTCAGCGGCGATACCCAGTTGGGAAACATCGTATAGCTTTGCGTGCAGGTCCGGCCGAATTCGCCGACTCCTTCAATCTCCTGCCAGTTGGGCGGGCTGTCGATGGCGCGGACATGCTCGCGGTCGGTCTGTTCGGGGGCAGGGGCCAGCATTCGGGCATGGCCGTTGGGATAGAGGGTGTTCACATTGCGCTTGCTGTCGACCAGCGGCGCAACGGTGTTCGGATGGATGAAGGGGACATGATAGACCTCCATATTGGCTTCCATCGCGACCTTCCAGTTGCACTTCAGGTCGAAGCTGTGGCGCGCCGCCAGCCGGATCTTGTCGAAGCGGAATTCCTGCCATTCGTCCCACACCGGCCCCAGCCATTGCTTCAGCGGCATCGCCTCTTCATCGAAATTCACGAAAATCAGATTGCCGAGCCGCTCGCAGCGGACCGGAATCAGGCTGCGGCAGGACATGTCGAATTCGGGTCCGAAATCCTGCTTCTCCGGCACGCCGACCAGGGTGCCATCGGTTTTGTAGGTCCAGTTGTGATAGCCGCACATCAGCCGGGGCGATCGGCCCCTTTCCTCGGTGACCACCGGTGCGCCGCGGTGGCGGCAGGTGTTGTAGAAGGCCCGGACTTCGCCATCCATGCCGTGAACGATGACGATCGGGTCGCCAATCTGTTCCCATTTGATGAAGCAGCCGGGCTCGGGCACTTCGTCGATGTGGGCGGCGAACAGCCAGGTTTTCTTCCACAGATATTGCTGTTCGAGATCGTAATATTCCTGGCTGGTATAGCGGCCGGCCGGCAGGTCGGGGAGATGGGGGAAGCCTTGGGGCGGGGCAGTGCGAGATGCTTCCCACTCCATCAGGCGCTTCATTCGATCGATATAGGCAGGATCCATCGGCATCCATATTCTCCTTCTCCGCGGGTCTGGTCGCACGGGTAAAAGGCCAAGTCGATTGGCAAATATGATAGATGGCAGCGGTGCGGAAGGCGGACCCGTTACGTCATATCCCCGGGAACCGAAACGCCGTGGCTAGCTTGCCGCCCGGACTGCGCCAATCAGGTCGGCCGAGCGCATGTCGCCGAGCAGGCCGTCGCCCATCTTGTTCATCACGTAACAATAGGTTGCCCGATTCTCCATATCGATGAGGATTTGCGAGCCGCCATAGCCGCCCCAGAACATGCTGTTTGCATTAGGCAACTGGATCATCTCACCGGTCAGGCCGAAGCCGAGACCGAATTTCAGCGGCAGGCCCATCAGCACCAGGTCATTGCCTTCGATCTGCTGCTCAAGCGCCTTGCGGCAGCCCGCTTCGGAGAGGATGCGCTTGCCCTTGGCAACGCCGCCGTTGGCGAGCAAAACGTGGATTTCCGCAACCGACCGGGCGTTGCCGGTGCCGCCGGCCGCCGG
>TARA_R100001244_G_scaffold20643_3_pt1 | contig 64661 bp, 52 predicted proteins | sample TARA_R100001244 | Tara Oceans TARA_R100001244 (sample SAMEA2621564) | marine metagenome | biome: marine biome (ENVO:00000447); feature: mesopelagic zone (ENVO:00000213); material: "saline water (ENVO:00002010), including plankton (ENVO:xxxxxxxx)" | depth 790 m
AGCGGGGTCTCCGCAGGAAATGGCAAATGGCTTTGCGTCCCAGTCTGCCATTAATTATATTCGATGATGGCGTCACGTCTCAGATCGCGCAAATAGATCTGCGCCCGCTTGTTGACACGCTCGTTTTCCAGTCGAGACATGATGGCATCAAAGGATGGTGCCGCTGCGGTCTGCGGATCATCTCGTCCGCACAATATGAGAACCCGAACACCGTCTTCCACCGAACCGAATGGCTGGCTTGCCTGACCGATTTGCAATTGTGCAATCGCCCCTTGCAGGGCGGCCGGGAGGTCGCGCAACTTCACCTGATCATTGTCGACCACGCTGGCACCCAGTCGAGCGGCTACTTCATTGGCTGCGCCACAGCCCTTGATGCCCTGGGTCGCCGTGGCAAATTTTGCAGCTTGCGCTGTAGCTTGTGCTTCGGTGATTCCTTCCGGAAAGCTGATGGCAAGCTGCTTGAGGCTCAACAGAGCGTTGCGGGGGTCAGCGGTAAGGACCTGCCGAGAATCGATGAGATAGAGAATGGAGAACCCGCCTGGTACTTCAACGGGGCCCACGACTTGCCCGATCTGCATTTGCTCCGCTGCCTCGGCAAGACTTTGCGGCAATTGCGCGGGACGGACCCAACCCAGATCACCGCCGGTGGCGGCCGTCGATGCTTCGGAAAACTGCCGGGCATATGCGACAAATGACCCGCCGCCGCGAATCTGTTCCAGTATTTTGCGCATATTGTCTGCTACTTGCGGGGCGGTTTCCTGTGTTGCCGACATATAGATTTCGCCGATGCGAAATTCGGTCGTGCCCTTGGACGCGTTCAAACGTTCGATGATTGCGTTGACCTCTTCATCGCCAACATTGATGAACGGCTGAATGTTCCGGCGAAGCAGACGGCTCCATGCCAATTCACCCTTGATCTGGCGCTTCAGCGTGTCCGTGGACGATCCCTGTGTCCGCAGATACTGGTCGAACGCGTCGAGATCCTGCTTGAAGTTTTGCTGCGCTACTTGACGGAAAGTGGCATCCACTTCCTCCTCTGCAATGACGATCTCATTGGCTTCGGCTTCCTGGATCTGCAGCGTCTCGTCGATCAGGTTGCGTAATACCTGAAGCCGCAACCGCTGCTTCTCTTCTTCAGAAACTTGTCCGCCATTGGCCGCCACGATCAGAGCGAGACGCTGGCCGACATCGGTTCCGGTTATAATGTCCCCGTTGACGATCGCGGTAGCGCGGCGAACATTCGGGTCATTCTTGCCGAAGATTGTCAGTTCGTCGGGAATATCCAGGCCGGTCGGGGGCAGCGACGTATCTGCGACCGTTTGGCTGACCGATGGTGATGCACCTGCGATCGCGAGTGCCGTGATAAATATGGCCTTGGTTTTAAAACCTTGGATTTTCAGACTTGGTAGATTCATTTTATGTTTCTTCTCAAATAGAAGGAGTAATTTCCATGCAGCAAATAGCAAATATCTGCTGAACCCAATATGAGCGGGTCAACCCGTTTGCAAATCCCTTACACGCCCAGATTGCGCAAGGCCAGACGGAACAGGAAAGTGCTGCCACGACGCGCATCGCCGGTGTCTTCATAATCATAGCGCCAGGTTACACCCATGGAGAGGCAGCCGTCGTCATAGGCAACTCCGAAGCGATGTCTAACGGGATCAAAGCCATCGGCCACCGATAGGGGGTCCTCGCTACGATCCGTAAGATCGATGATTGCGGAACCGAAAACCGACCAATATTGGTCGATCTGGAATCGTCCGCCAACCCGGACCTCCTCGCGGTCTCTCAGATCTTCGAGACCCTGCCCGATATTGCGATTAAGGCGGAGATATCCAATCTGGGCATAAGTGCCCTTCGAGCCGACGGTTGCATCGATCTCGTTTCTCCGCACGGCCAGATTGTCCTTGTCCAGCCTGAACCGGTGGGTAAATTTTACGATGTCCTTGAACCGAACATTGGTGCGTCCAACAATATCCGAGAAACGATCGGAAAGGCCTGTGCCCTCCGGTACAATATTATTGTTGTTCTCCAGCCGATAACTCTGGCCGACGATCGTGTTCACCTGCAGGTTGGGACGATTGATTTCCCATTCTATGCCATAGGTCGCCCGGACATTGTCCTCATAGCGGTCATAGCCGGGAAAGCGGTTGAGAGCGAAGAGGTTGCTGTCTTCCAGATCAACGGCGCGCGAGTCTTCATTGGGTACCGAAAGATTGGCCAAGCCGGGGGTCGCAACGATCTGAAAGCGAGGAGTGATCGTCTGGGTGCCGCCGAAAGCCTCGCCAATAAGCGGCCATTTGACGTCAATGGCTGCTGTAGCAATGGCGCGGGTCTGCCAGCCACTCTGGCCCTGATAGATAGCCGTCTCATTAAGAGCGTTGTCATCACTGTGATAGACATCGCCACGGATAAGGCCGGTCAGAGTGATTTCCTGACCCCAGTTGGTAAGCTTTCGCATGTCCCAGCGGGCCGATCCGAACGCGCGTTGGGTATCCTGGCCCTCGCTGCGGCCAATCGCCAAACTGTTTGCCTGTATCTCCAGCCGACCGCCCAGAACGGGATCGTCGAACCGCTTGCGATAGTCCATCACAGGCAGAGCTACCGGAACCCGGTTTTGTGGATCATTCACCCGCAACGTCTGGAACGCCCAGCCAGCCAACGAGAAATAGCTGCTGTTGCTGATCCGTTCGACATTGATCGTGGAGCGAAGGCTGTCGTCATCACTGATATCATAGCGTCGCAGGAATGTTCGATCTGACACGATGCGGGCCGATTGCGAAATCGTCCATTTGTCATCCAGCCGGTATCGACCGCTGGTTTCGAAATAGCCCCGAAAATCTTTTCTTGCGTTGACCGGGAGTTGCGACGCGGCGGTCGGGATCCGCGATCCGTAAGTGGCATATCCGGTCAGCTGGAAGGCGCCCTGCTGGTCAAGGTTGCGAAAGGTTCCGCTGACAAGAGGAGCGACATTGGTGAACACCTGTGTCGTAACGGTCGCATCTTGATTGGGGGCAAGGCTGAAATAATAAGGTAAGGTCACACCGACGCCGTTTACCGTGTCGAATTTGATATCCGGTACCAGCAGCCCGCTACGGTTTTCATCGCTGACCGGATGGGAAAGGCCCGGCAAAGGAATGACAGGCAGGCCAAAAATCTCGATGCGAGCCCCTTCATAATTCACCCGTTTCTTCACGGGATCGTAGATTACTTTTACCGCCTTGATCTGCCAGCTCGGGTTTTTGGGACATCCATCCCCGGTAGTGACCGAGCAAGCGGTATAGGCGGCATTGCTCAGCGCTAGTGTACCGTCGGCATAACGTTCGCTGCGACGCGCGGCCAGCCGACTGCCGTCCTCCAGAACGAGCAGCAGATTGTCAACGGCCCCGTCGCGCAGGCTATCGGTAAGCACGATGCGGTCCCCATAAGCGACATCGCCGTCCGGGCTGACCGACCGGATATTGCCTTCTGCGACAACGGATCCGGTTTTGCGGTTCCACAGGACTTGATCGGCACGCAATTTATATCCGTCACGATTGAGTATGACATTGCCTTCGGCCGTGACGAGGTCATTCTCAAAATCATAGTCGATTGTGTCAGCGCTAAATTCGATTTCGTCATCCGGCTGGCTTGGTGAAGCGGCGGTATCGCTTTGAACCTGCCCGATGGCCGCTGCAGGGGTCAATGCAGCCAACGACAGGGTAAAAAGGGCAAGTGAAGATTTCATCGACTGGCTCAACCTGCTTTTAGCCCCATATTCAACAGCATCAAATATCGCGCTGCCCGCGTTCCGATCGCCTATTGCACCAGTTTGCCTGGTCTGCAAATTTTTCTTTGACAGATTCTGATGAACAGATGCTTGACCAAAAAAGCAAGACGGTGCAGCTACGCCGCACGATCATACGAATGTCGGTTCCTTCGCGACGGAGTCGGATCGACGAGTGAACCAACGAGGCTTTTCACTCCTCAGAAAATAAAAACAAGGACTGTTTCCCGATGATTTTCAACTTTGCCAGTCAGCGGCCCGCGGATGCCGATACAATCATATTTGCTATCACCAAGGATGGATTTGACGATTTCGAGCTTAAACTTGAACAGGCGGATATTGTGAAATCGGGGGCAAAGGCCGCGCGGTTCGAAGGCAAATTGGGTGAAATTTTCGAAACATTTGTGACCGAAGCGGGCAAAACCCTGCGGGTCCTTTTGACGGGTCTTGGCAAAGGCAAGGCCAAGGATGCCGAATCTGCAGGGGGATCAGCGATTGCGAAGATTCTTGCGTCCGGATCCATACATGCGGCGATTGACTCTTCCGGTCTCGATCAGGAGCATCTGGCAAAATTGCTGTTCGGGGCGAAATTGCGCAGCTGGCGCCATGACAAATATCGGACGACCATGCCGGAAAAGCAAAAGGTCACGCTGGATAAAATCACTGTGCTCGATCAGAATCTGGCAAATGCTCAGGTCTGGCAGGATCTGTCGGCGGTGGCAGATGGCGTCGCCCTGACCCGTGAACTGGTCGCGGAGCCGGCGAATGCGATCTACCCTGAGAGCTTTGTCGCCCGCTGCGAGGAACTGAAGGAGTTGGGTGTGGAATTCACCGTGCTCGGCTGGGACGAAATGGAAAAGCTCGGCATGGGCGCGCTTCTCGGCGTTTCGCAAGGGTCAGAGCGTCCCCCGCGATTGCTGGCAATGCGCTGGGACGGCACCAACGGAGCCCAGAAAACGCCTCTGGCCCTGGTCGGCAAGGGCGTCACGTTCGACACTGGCGGCATTTCTCTGAAACCGGGTGCCGGCATGGAAGAAATGAAATGGGACATGGGTGGCGCTGGTGCCGTTGCCGGAACCATGAAAGCGCTCGCTGGCCGGAAAGCCAAGGCGCATGTTGTCGGCGTTTGCGGGCTGGTCGAGAATATGCCTGACGGCAAGGCCCAGCGCCCCGGTGATGTTGTCACCAGCATGAACGGGCAAACCATCGAAGTGATCAACACCGATGCCGAAGGACGGCTGGTGTTGTGCGATGCGATGCATTGGACGCAGGAGACCTTCAAACCGGACGTTCTGATCGATCTGGCAACCCTGACCGGCGCGATGATCATCGCGCTGGGCAATGAGCATGCCGGTTGCTTCAGCAATGACGATGGCCTCGCCGACGCCCTTGTTGATGCGGGTAAGGATTCCGGCGATCCGCTCTGGCGGCTTCCGGTAGGCCCCGCCTATGACAAGCTGATCAATTCACCGATTGCCGATATGAAGAATGTCGGGCCACGGGGCGCGGGATCGATTACGGCAGCGCAGTTCCTCAAGCGGTTCGTCAAGGACGGCGTGAAATGGGCGCATCTCGACATTGCCGGCATGGTCTGGGCCGACAAACCCAGCCCGGTCTGGGACAAAGGTGCGACCGGCTATGGCGTGCGCCTGCTCAACCAATATGTTGCCGATCATTTCGAAGATTGAACGGGTTGATATCATTGCAGCAAAGGATGGGCCGGGATCTGCAAAGGAGCCGCCGTGCGTGTTGATTTTTATCATCTGACGCGCGATCCGGCGGAAAAGCTGGTCCCCATGCTGGCGGGCAAGTCGCTGGAGGTTGGCAGAAGACTGCTGCTGCTGGTGCGCGACGAAGCCCATTGCGCTGCACTCAGCGATGCGCTTTGGAGCGCTGAACCGACAGGCTTTCTTGCCCATGATGTTGCGGGATCGGAACGGCAGGCGGATCAGCCGATCCTGATGTCCGATCAATGCGACCCTGCCAATGGCGCGTCCTACATCATATTGTCGGATGGCCGGTGGCGGGACGAGGCGCTGTCATTCGAGCGCGCCTTCTTCCTGTTTACCGCCGAGCAAATCGAAGATGCGCGTACCGTCTGGCGACAGTTGACCGCCAGGGAAGATGTCACGCCGCGCTACTGGAAGCAGGATGGTGGCCGCTGGGTCGAAGGACCGTGATTTGCGATCTCCGGCAAAATTCGCTACATCCCCGAACCGGTCGCATCCTGTAAACCGGAGCTTGCCCCATGTATAAATATCTGATTTTGCCTGTAACCCTGATGATTGCCGGATGCGGCAGCAACGACAGCGAACGGGCTTCCGGTACCTTTGACGATGGCGAGGGCAACAAGGGCAGCTATTCGGTGCGCGGCGATGACGAGAATAGCGAAACGGTGATCAAGTCGGACAAGGGCGAGATGCGGATCGCGACCGGCGACAAGGCGGCCAGGGATCTGCCGATGGGTATCAAGCTATATCCTGGCGCCGAAGTGCAGACCAGCATGACCGGCATGGGGGACGGCAAGTCCGGCGCGATGGTCGTGTTGCGGACGTCCGATAGCGTAGATCAAGTGATAGAATATTATCGCAAGCAGATGAAATCAAAAGATATTTCTGTGAAAACGGAAGTCAAATCCGGCGACATGCAGATGATCGGCGGCGAACGTGCAGATGGCGAGGGGCTGCACATCTCTGCCACCAAATCCCCCGATGGCGGCGTGACGGCGACGATTATCGCCGGTGGAAACAGCTAGGCAGCAATCGAAAACTTGCCATGTTGCAGTGCAGCGGCTAAGGGCGGCGCAAACTTACACCATCCCCGAATTTATGGAGCAACATCATGGCCGTGACACGGACATTTTCGATCATTAAACCCGACGCTACCCGCCGCAACATCACCGGTGCTGTCACCAAGATGCTGGAAGAAGCCGGACTGCGCGTCGTCGCATCCAAGCGCATCCACATGAGCCGGGAACAGGCCGAAGGCTTTTACGCCGTGCACAAGGAACGCCCCTTCTTCGGCGAGCTTGTCGACTTCATGATCAGCGGCCCTTGCGTCGTCCAGGTGCTCGAGGGTGAAAATGCCATGCAGGCCAACCGCGACATCATGGGCGCGACCAACCCGGCTGACGCTGCTCCGGGCACGATCCGCAAGGAACTGGCCGAAAGCCTGGAAGCAAACACGGTTCACGGTTCAGACAGCGAAGAAAATGCGGCGATCGAAATCGCCTATTTCTTCAAGGATGACGAAATCGTCGGCTAAGCTTACCCATTCTATCCCATTCTATCGTTTTTGGACGCCCGGTCGCAATTTTTGCCACCGGGCGTTTTTTTATCGGGAGGGCTGGTTGGGGCAAGCGCGTTCCAATTACGCGACAAATTTTGCTGCGAGATTTATCCGAAACTCCCTGACAACTGACAGAAATTGCGTGTAGCGTGCGCCGAAAATCCACGCCCTATTTGAAGGAAGTTTCCCGATGCAAAACAATCTATTCTCGATGCATGATCTCGATGCATGATAAAGTCTGCGTCGTTACTGGCGGCTCCAGGGGCTTGGGGAAAGCCATGGCACGTGCCTTTCTGGAAGCGGGTGCCAAACGTGTCTACGTCACCGCTCGCAAAGCCCAAGAATGCGAAGAAACCGCCAAGGAACTGTCTGGTCTGAGCGCCAACGGCCAATGCGTCGCGCTTCCCGGCGATATGAGTAGCGGAGAAGGAATCGCAGCCTTTGCAAGAGCACTGGCGGAACGGGAAGAACATATCGACGTGCTGGTCAATAATGCCGGTACCGGCTGGATGGCGTCGGTAGAAGAATTTCCTGAAATAGGCTGGGACAAGGTCATGGATCTCAATGTGAAGACGCCTTTCTTCCTGACGCAGCAGCTTTTGCCGCTACTGAAAGCAAATGCGACTGCAGAGACAAGCGCATCCGTCATCAACATTGGATCGATAGCCGGAATCATGGGAAGTGCCGGAAGCGGTATCAGCTATGGTACCTCCAAGGCGGCTATCCACCAGCTGACTCGGAATCTTGCCAGCCTCCTCGCCGATGATCATATTCGGGTGAACGCGATTGCGCCGGGACGGTTTCATTCCAAAATGACCAGCCTGGTTGAGCAGGATAAAGAGCAATATGAGCGGGAAATCAAAATGATACCACTGCACCGCTGGGGGCATGACGAGGATATAATGGGGCCGGCACTCTTGCTGGCAAGCAACGCCGGGGCATTCATGACCGGTGAAATCATCACGGTCGATGGCGGATATCTGCTGGTCTAGAGTCGGCAGACAGGTCGGCCCGCCAATGTTTGCATCATTCGTGCCCGGAGGCCATCGTCGTCGGATACGTTGGTATAATCAATCGCCGCCTGCATGATTTCCCACGGTCACCGCTGAGCTTGTCGCCTCTTCCGACCGTTCCCAGTCATGAAAAGCCTCGCGGCGGACGATGATCCAGTTGCCGTCGCGGCGTTCCAGTGTGTCGCAATAGCGACCGGCGACGATCCAGTCGGTGGCCTTGCCATGGGTCTGGCAGGGGGCGAATTCGGGGTGACCGGCCTCGATATAGTGATAGGCGACAAAATTGGCTTCGGTGGTGGCGCTGTTGCCGTCGTCGGACAGCGCGATATGGATGTTGGAGAGCGAGTGGTGGGTACCCGGAATATGCTCCAGCACCTGACTGGCAAAGCCGATGAATTCGTCTGGTGGCCCTTCATATTCGGCATGTTTGTGGACATGGTCATCGGCAAAGCAGGAGCGGACCAGCGGCCAGTCGCGGCGATCGATCCCCTTGCAGTAACGGTGCAGGATATCGCGAATTTCTTCGCGGGCCGACAGCTGCTCCAATGTGTACATCCCTGGTATCTCCTAATTTTGTCAGTCGTTATTATTTGACTCTGGTCCTAGCTTTCCATGCAAGGATTGTGGAGGAGATAAAGCATGGGCAGATTGCAAGGCAAAGTGGCAATAATAACAGGCGCGGCCAAGGGGCTGGGCGAAGCCGATGCCCGGATGTTCACGCGCGAGGGCGCGACCGTCATCCTGACCGATATGGACTCCGAAAATGGCAATCGCGTGGCCGGAGAGATTGGCGATGCCGCTGAGTTTCACGTCCAGGATGTTCGCGACGAGCAGGGTTGGGAAGATCTGGTCGCCGATGTCGTCTCCCGCCATGGCAGACTCGACATATTGGTCAATAATGCCGGGGTGGTCGAGCCAGGCACGATCGAGACCCAGACCGCCGAAGAATATCGCTTCGTCATGGCGGTCAGCGCTGATGGTGCTTTTTATGGCTGCAAATATGCGGTGCCAGCGATGAAGGCATCGGGTGGCGGGGCAATTATCAACATGTGCTCGATCGCCTCGATCGTCGGCGAGCCGATTGTCGTCGCCTATGCCATGGCCAAGGGCGCGATCGAGAGCCTGACCCGCAGCGTCGCCGTCCACTGCGCCAACAACAAATATAATATCCGCTGCAACAGTGTCCATCCCGCCGGCATTCTGACCCCGATGGTGGAGGGCATCGGCCCCAAGGTGATGGGCCGCGACGACCTGCGTCCGGCCAGCGAAGGGCCGGGCCCCAGCGCGCTCGGCGAACCGGATGATATCGCCAACACCGTGCTGTTTCTGGCATCCGAGGAAAGCAAGTTCATCAACGGGGCGGCGATCCGGGTCGATAATGCGAAATCGGTGATGGAGGGCGTGGTTGGCTGATCGCCGGAAGGAACGGCACAGATGTTACTGCAGGTCCCTGATCTTGATACGGAACGGCTGGCGGGAAGCCCGATTTGATCATTGGCGCTGCGGGTCCTAGACGGGTCAGACAAGACTCGCGAAAGGATCGGGAAGATATCAATGCGCCTTGCTGTCAGCGATCTCGGATTTCTATTCCTGCTGCTTGCCGCTCTCTGTCTGGCGGACCCGGCCGCAGCGCAATATCGCTGGCCGGAGCAAGCGCAGGCGGCAGCGGAGGACGCCCGCTATGCCGAATTGCTCGCCGCTACCGAGCAGATACGCAGCGAAGCCAATCCGATCGCCGATTCCAGCGCTGCCGCCCAGTCGAAACTGCTCGTGGACTATGTTCGGTCCCGATATGGCAGCGACAGCGCGCTCTATCTGAGAGAACTGGAAGCCCATGCCCGGGATCTGGGAGGCTCGACGGAATCGCGCCTGCTCTATCCGGAAATCATTGCCTTGTCGGAAGTCCTCCACGGCAAGGATTCCTACGAAGCCGGCCTGGCGCACCTTGGATACGCCCAGAGCCTGGCTATGACCGGCTACCGCAAGGAAGCTGCCGCTGCCCGGTTGCGGGGGTTCGAGGCGCAGCTGCTTGATGTGCTGAATTGCGGCAGGGTGACCGAGATGATGATCATGGGCTGTGCCCAGAACGAGCCTTTGTTTGCCAGCGACATCACCGCCACCGCCGCGGCGCTGCAGCGCGCCGGTCGGGGGGCGGAAGTCCCGGCGCTGCTGGACCGGGTCAGCACCGAGCTGGAAAGAAAATGGACGGAATGCGACGGACCCGGATGGCGGTTTGATTGCGAGGATGTGCCCGACTATCGCGATGCCATCGATGGTGCGGCAGCGAGCTATTATGAGGGTTTCGGGCCGGAAGAGCGGGTTGTGCCGATCCGGCGCCGGATTTTCGCCGCACAAGTGGCCCGGTTCGCGCCGTGCCTGCGCGAGGACGGTCGCTATTGTTCCAATTTCCGGATGCGTTCTGCGTGGCGGGAACTGGATGGGGTGCTCGGCAAGCAGGGACTGCAGGCGGAACGTCTGGACGCGCTTGAAGTGATGCTGCGCCTGACCATGAGCGAATCCGGATGGACCCGGTTCGGCGCTGGTTCGAGAGACGGGGCGGACCGCGAGGAAAGCCAGGAGATCGAGGCGGTGACGGAAGCTCTGACGCTTTATTCCCAGCTCGCTGTGGATTCCGGCAATGCAGAGCGCGCCCGCCTGTTCCTGGCCGAAAGAGGAGCGGGAAGCGCACTGGTACAGGTGGCCGACGAGGCTTCGCTGGAAGACCGCCTTGCCGACCTCGAAAGGCAGCGCGAGCAGTTGGACGATGACAGCGGCGAATATCTGGGGAACCTTTCGACAACGCTTGAACTGGTAACGGAACGGTTCGGAGACGGGAGCGACGAGCAATTTGATGCGTTCCGCGATCTTTTCTGGTCCCTGAAACGGCAGGACCAGCCCGAAGCGGCGCGCGAAATCATGATGCGTGCCCTGAACGTCCAGCGCCAAGTCCATGGCGACGACAATTTCCGGACCTTCTCGCTGCTGGCGGAAATAGTCGAATCGCTGGAAAAATCCGGACAACCCGAGGCGGCTATCGCGCTTTTGACCGAAATTCTCGGTTCGGAGGCAAATCGCAAGGATTCTCTATTTTCCAATGCCATTGCCTACAAGCGCGATACCGGATTCAGCTTCGGCGACAAATATGACCAATTTGCCGCGCTCAATGCAAAGCTGGGCCAGCTCTTGCTGGAAGCCGGCGTTCCTGTCCAGCGTTCGGTGGAGGCGGCACGCCGTGCGGTCGCCGCCACCCGCGCCTATCGCACCTCGCTGGGCTTCGATCAGCTCGGGCAGGCTGCCTATGAGCGGGCCATTCGCGGCGACAGCTTTCTGGGTGCCCCGATCACGCCGCCGGTAAAATATGCCTTGCTGGCCGACAGTCTTTGGGAAGCTGGCGATCGGGATGATGCATCAGTGGACGAGGCCTTTGCTGCCCTGCAGGATGCGATGACAAGCAGCGTAACCATGGCGGTCGGCCGGGTGGCTGCGGAACAGCTTGTCAAACAGGCCGGATTGGGAGCTCTGCTTGCCGAACGGGCCGAGGCGACCGAACAGGCCGTCTTGCTGGACGATTATGATGCGCAGGCCCGCGCCAATGACCGTCAGGCCGAAATCGATGTCGCCTTGCGCAAGGCCGCGCCCGCCTATTTCGATCTGATTCGCCCGACCGCGCTGTCGCTGACGGAGGCGCGGGCTATGCTGGGCGAGGGCGAAGCAATTGTGCTGCTCTACCCCGGCCCGCGTGGGACGCACGCGATTGCGGTCACGCGCGAAAGTAGCACATGGCACCGGTCGGACTGGCGCCGGCAGGAAATCGACGGGGCGGTTAAACAGCTTCGCCGCGATCTGGATCCGGCCGGTAGCCGGGTGCCGCGTCCTTGGAGCTATTATTACGACCGCACCACTGCATATGAACTCTATCGCAAGATCATCGCGCCGCTGATGGAAACGCTGGGCGAGGCAACCGATGTTTATATCGCTTCGGCTGGCTCGCTGGCCCGGATTCCACCCAGTATATTGGTCACCATGCCGCCGGTCGGTCTTGATGACGATCTGCAGGCGCTGAGGGACACCGACTGGCTTATCGACCGGTTCGCCCTTGTGCAGCTCCCTTCGATCCAATCGCTGCGGTTCTTGCGGACGCGCAGCGGCAACGGCCCGGGGCAGCGGGCACCTCTGGCAGCCTTTGGCGATCCCGCGCTGCTGGGTGTCGCAGAGACGCGCGGCGGGCTTGACGGCGGCACTTTCGACACCGGTGTGAATACAATGCGCGGCTCGCTGGCCAATGTTGCAGCCATTCGTCAGCTGGCCCGGTTGCCGGGCACCGCAACCGAACTGACCGCCATTGCCCGGTCGCTGGCAGCTCCGTCCGCCTCCGTCATGCTCGGAGAAAATGCCACCGAAAGCCGGATAAAAAAGACGGACTTGTCCCGTACCCGCATCATCGCCTTTGCCACGCACGGATTGCTGGCGGGCGAGGTGGATGGACTGTCGGAGCCCGGACTGGTGTTCACGCCACCGCAGACCGCGACCGAAGATGACGACGGTTTGCTAACCGCCTCGGAAATCGCGCAGCTTGATCTGGACGCGGACTGGGTCTTGCTTTCTGCCTGCAATACCGCCGCCGGAGAAGCGGCGGGAAGTGAAGGGCTGACCGGACTGGCAAAATCCTTCTTCTATGCCGGCGCCCGCAGTCTGCTGGCCTCGCACTGGCCGGTGCGTGACGATCTGGCGGCGATCTTGAGCAGCAGAACCGTCGCTCTGGAACTCTCGGACGGTGCGCTCAGCCGCGCTCAGGCCCTGCGCCAGGCAATGCTGGCCGTGCGCAATGATCCGGACGATGATACGGCGGCTCATCCCAGCTCCTGGGCGCCCTTCATGCTGGTCGGGGATGGTCGTTAGCCGGCGTGTGTGAAGGCAAACAGCCTTGCCTCAGCGCCTGTTTGTCAGCCAGATCAGGCTGCGATATTGCACTTTGCTTCATCGTCGCGGTTGCAGAATTTGGCGCGCGCCTTGCCGCTTGTCTTTGCGCGGTAGAGCGCCGCATCGGCGCAGGCGAGTAGCCGTTCAAGCTCAACACCTTGCTTGGGCGCGGTCGCGATACCGACGCTTGCCGATACGCCCGTGATGGACTCGTCGTCACCATAAGGAAGGCTCAACTGCCGGATGATCCGCCGGGCAAATATCTTGGCTTCATCCTCATGCAGCAGGCCGGTTTGCAGTACGACAAATTCGTCGCCGCCCAGCCTTGCAACGGTGTCTTCGGTTCGGACTATCGCTTCGAGCCGCCGCGCAACCTGTTGCAGCAACGCGTCTCCGACCGGGTGGCCATGGTGATCATTGACTGCCTTGAAACCGTCGAGGTCGAGGATATGTACGGCGAGCAGCTGCCGATTGCGCGACGCGGCCGTTATTGATGTCTTAAACCGCTCGCGCAGCGACAGACGATTCGCAAGGCCGGTCAGCGAATCAAGTTTGGCAAGCTGTCCCAAGTCATGCTTTGTCGTGTGATGTTCGACTGCCGTGCGATAGAGATGTGCGACCGTTTGAAGGCTAAGACCGGTGATCATCGCGACGAGCAGGGCTTCAACCAGATACATTTCCATGTGCAGGCCATCTGAATGTGGGCCGAACGCATGGAGGGCGAGTGCCGCTATTGTCGGTAGAGTAGCGGTCAGCAGGCTTATGACGCAGACTTTTGGCCGGACCGAGGTCCGGGCGACCACGCCGGCGCCGAAGCTGAAAATCAGGCTGACGGTGATCAGCTGCAACAGGGGATCGTGTACCGCGAGCACCAGGACGTTGAGCAGAGCCAGTTGTGCCGCCGATGCATAGTTTCCGATCGCGTAGCGCCGCTCCCAACCCCGCAGGTCTTTGATGTGACGGACTGGCGCGGCGCGTTCGTAAGCCCGGACGACGGCAAGGCGCAGAAATATTGTCACCGCGCCTATTGCAGCGAGCGCACCGTAAATCGGTTCTCCAAGTTGGAAAGCCGCCAGAATGCAGACTGCAATGAAGACCACACCCAGCCCGAAAATGGGAAGCCACATACTGTAGAGCATGTCGACAAATTCGCGATAAACCGGGAGCGGGATTGCGGTCGAACCGGGAAAAAGCTTGAAGTTTGTGCGTCGCTTGACCTGCACCTGCTGATCGTTTTTTCTCACCCTCCCATTTTAGGCGGAAGATATTAACAAAATGCCTTACTGTCTGGTGCGGAAACGCAAACGCATATACTCCGATTCGTCTACCGCTTGCCTTGAACCGTGAAAATCGAGTAGCTTATCATCATGGATCGCGAACAAAATTCCAGCCAGAAAGAACAGATGGCGATCTCCCGATCGGATTTGCCAAAGGCATCCGTGATGGCGTTGATCGACAAAAGCCCGATCGCGTCCGTGATCAGCAATCCGCGGCTGCCCGATAATCCGATAGTCGCCGTCAATGACGCGTTTCAGGAACTGACCGGCTATGATAGAAAATTCATTATTGGTCGAAATTGCCGTTTTCTGGCGGGTGAGGCGACCGAACCCTGGCTGACCGAAGAAATTCGGCGCGGTGTGCGGCAACAAAAATCGGTATTGGTCGAGATACTGAATTACAAGAAAGATGGCACCTCCTTCCAGAATGCCGTGCTGGTTGCACCCTTGTTTGATGAAGAGGGCGAGCTGGAATATTTTCTGGGCTCGCAGGTTGAAATTGATGCCGATTCCCCGAGCCTCGCCAAGCCGCGGCGGATGCGGGCGGTTGCGATCGTGAAAGATCTCTCGAAACGGCAGCGGGAAGTATTGCAATTTATCGCCAAAGGCCTGCTCAACAAGCAGATTGCCCATGAATTGGGTCTCAGCGAGCGCACCATCAAAATGCATCGCTCAATTCTGATGAAAAGGCTGGACGTCCCGAGCGCCGCCGATATGGTCCGGCTAGCCGTCGAAGCCGGCATGTAGGCCTGTCGGCAGACATACGGCCCAAGGGCCGTATCGATTTCTTGGCGGCTTTTATTTATCTGTAAAAATGCATCGCGGGTTGGAACTTTCCCAATTCGGGCCGCAGACATTTTTTGGGCAACATTATCTCCCTCCTCCATGTTGTCCAAAGATTTTCAGCCCGTGATGCACTCCTTTCCTAAAACTGATCCGCGATCGCGATCAATCTGGTGAGCCGCTTTGGCGCAACCTGACACCAGCTCTTGAAAAGCCATTCGGCGATATGCTCCCAATCGGTGCGACCCTGATCCAGACGGATCGCAATCCAGCCAGATTTTCCGTAAAATTTCGGTGCATAGTAGCGTTCGGGATCGGCATCGATCAGGGCCGCCTGCTCATCCAGTCCGGTCGTCTTGACGAGCAGCGCAATACCCGCTTCGCCAAGATGACTCTGCGAGAAATAGGCAAAATATTTGCCGGTCGTTTCGCTGCCGACCCGCCAGCCGGGCGCACCGAAGCTGGCCCGTTCGTGGGTCTCCTCGAGCGCGAGCGCGCGGTTGCGGACCTGCTCCAATATCCAGTCCGGATCGAACTCGCGCGTGACATATTGTGCAAGCGCCCGGGGATAGAGCTGGTGTTCGGCAATCAGTATCCGGCTGGCAAGGCTGTCGGCATCGTCATCGGGCAGAATCGCCACTTCCGTCTGGGCGAGCACCGGGCCGTCATCCAGCTCGGCCGTGACCAGATGGACACTGCATCCCGCGAAGCTGTCACCGGCCTCGATAGCGCGCTGGTACGTATCAAGACCTTTATATTTGGGTAGCAGGCTCGGGTGAATATTGAGCATGTGATCCGACCATTTTTTGACAAATCCGTCGCTCAAGATTCGCATATATCCGGCGAGAATGACATATTCTGCACCGGCCTCGACGATGGCCTCGTGCATGACGGCGTCATGCGCTTCGCGTGACCGGCCTTTGTGCGGATGGGCGCAGGTGGCAATACCTTCTGCACGTGCCAGGGTCAGGCCGGGAGCATCGTGATTGTTGGACGCCACCAGCACAATTTCAAAGGGACAGTCGGGCGATTTGGCCGCATAGACAAGCGCGGCCATATTGGACCCGCGACCGGAAATTAAAATAGCGATCTTGGCCTTTTCAGCCATTGTGGGTGGCGGACCAGTCGTTCGTTGCCGACCAGATACCGCGTGCTCCTGTAACAGAACAGCCTGTCGCCCCCTCGCGAATCTCGCCGATCTGATGAACGGTTTCGCCAGCGGCCTCGAGCTCTGCAGTCATGGTCGCCACCTCGTCCGGCGATATCGCCAACACCATCCCTATCCCGCAATTGAAGGTCCGCGCCATTTCTTGCGGCTCGATATTGCCCTGCGCCTGCAGATAGGCCATCAGCCGCGGTTGATCCCAGCTTGCGGCATCGACATGGGCGTGCAAGCCGTCGGGAAGGACGCGCGGGATATTTTCCAGCAGGCCACCACCGGTGATATGGGCGAGGGCCTTGATCCGCCCCGATTGCATTAGTGGCAGGAGCGATTTTACATAAATACGGGTGGGTGCGATCAGTGCTTCGATCAATAATATGTCGGGATCGAACAGGGCAGGGCGGTTCATATTCCATCCCTTGTCTTCCGCCAGCCGCCGAACCAGCGAAAAGCCGTTGGAATGCACGCCGGAGGATTCGAGGCCGAGCAACAGGTCGCCGGATTCGATCGTCGCGCCGGTTACCGCCTTCTCGCGCTCCACTGCACCGACGCAAAAGCCGGCCAGATCATAATCGCCTTCGGCATACATGCCCGGCATTTCTGCGGTTTCGCCGCCAATCAGGGCGCAGCCGGACATCTTGCAGCCTTCGGCTATGCCGGCCACGACGCGCTCGGCAATGCCGTTCTCGAGCTTTCCGGTGGCAAAATAATCCAGAAAAAACAGCGGTTCCGCACCCTGCACGATCAGGTCATTGACGCACATGGCGACCAGATCAATGCCGACGCTGTCATGCCGGTCATAATCGATCGCGAGCTTGAGTTTCGTGCCGACACCGTCGTTGGCGGCGACGAGCAAGGGATCCTGGTACCCCGCTGCCTTCAGATCGAAAAATCCTCCGAAACCGCCCAGTTCCGCATTCGCACCGGCCCGCGCCGTGGCTTTGGCCAACGGCGCTATCGCCTTGATCAGGGCATTGCCCGCCGCAATGGAAACACCGGCTTTCGCGTAGGTGTAAGAATCCGGTTCATTTTGCTTTTCACTCATAACTTGTGCGATTAGACAAGTCGCGGCTGGATTTCCACGCCATAATCGTCAAAAGGGCGCAAATGAGTTTTTTGACCGACTTCAAAATCAGGATCGCTGCCATCATTGCCGTCGTGACGATGCTCGCGGGGACCGTTGTCTATGCCCAGCTGGAAGGCACCGAGCGCGGTGTTGCGCCGCTGGCCAGCACCGGTGATTTCGAGATCATGGGCGTAAAAATCGATGTCCGTGGCGATAACGCCTTTGACGCCCGCAAAAAGGGCTGGGAAGAAGCGCAGCGCGAGGCCTGGAAGATGCTCTACAAGCGGACCCAGGGTGGCGAAACCAAAGGCTTGCCAGATGCGACGCTCAACACGATCGTCTCTGCCATCATTGTCGAGCAGGAGCAGATCGGTCCCAAGCGCTATATCGCCACTCTCGGCGTAATGTTCGACCGGGCAAGAGCGGGATCGATTCTGGGTGTCGGAGGCCGGCGGTTGCGGTCGCCGCCTTTGCTGGTGCTGCCGATCATGTGGAGCGGCGGTTCACCGCAAGTGTTCGAAAATCGGACCGAGTGGCAAAAGGCCTGGGCACGTTTCAACTCCGGTGACAGCGCCATCGACTATGTTCGCCCCTATGGTTCGGACAGCGAGTCGCTGGTGCTGACGGCGGGACAGGCCAACCGTCCGAATCGGCGATGGTGGCGGAACATATTGGACCAGTTTGGTGCGGCGGACGTGATCATCCCGATCGTCCGGTTGACTTACGAATATCCCGGCGGGCCGGTGACCGGTCGCTTCACCGCCCGCTATGGCCCCGATAACCGCTATATTGACAGTTTTACGCTAAAAGTCGGGCGTAGTGAAGATATTTCAAAGATGCTCGAGCAGGGGATTGTCCGGCTGGATAATATTTATGCGAGCGCATTGACACGCGGTATCTTGAAAACCGACAAGTCGCTGATCATCGAAGATCCGTTCAATCTGGATGAGTTGAATCTCGAGGATTTCGATCTCCCTCTGGATCCAGCCGAGGAAACCCCTCTTGGAGATGGCTCGGTGACCACCGGCGCGAATGGCGGGGTTGAATCGCCTGGCGAAGCGCCGGGGGCAGCACCGGCCGCCACCAGCAGCATTTCTCTGCAGTTTGACACTCCTGACGTCAGTGCGGTCGGTCGCGGCGAATCCGCGGTGCGCTCGATTCCCGGGGTCACGTCTGCGTCGACTTCGAGTCTGGCGCTCGGCGGCGTTTCTGTCATGAGCGTGACATATCGCGGGGATATTTCGACCCTTGCCCAGGCCCTGCGGGCCCAGGGCTGGCAGGTCCAGCAAGGAGCGGGCGCCTTGCGTATCAGTCGTCCCGGACAGTAAAGTAGCGAGACCGTGAGCCAGATAGCCCTTCCCCTTGAACAGAAGCCGTTGCCAGAACAGGGCGGATATCTGGTGACGGAGGCCAATGCTGCGATCCGTGAGCAGTTGCAGAACTGGCAGGGCTGGACGCACCACACGCTGATTCTCACCGGGCCGCCAGCTTCGGGAAAAAGCACGATGGCAGCGGCGTTCGCGACGGAAAGCGGCGGATTATGCCTCGATGATGCCTCCGAACATGATGATACGGAAATTTTCCATCTCTGGAACAGGGCGAATATGGAAAACAGACCGCTGCTGCTGGTTTCCGGCCAGCCGGTAGCCCAGTGGGGAATTACGCTGCCCGATCTGCAATCCCGTCTCGCGGCGTCGCTACATCTGGAAATTGGTGCGCCCGATCAGGCGATGATTGACGGTCTGCTGCAGAAATATTTCGCACTGCGGGGATTGACCATTTCTGAAGATGCGCTGCGTTATCTGGAAAAACGCATGGTCCGCTCTTATGCGATGGTGCGACGACTGGCGCAAAAAATGGACGCGCTGGCGATCGAGTCGAGGAAGCCTATCAATCTCACGATCGCAAAAGCGGCGCTGGACCATTTTGATAGCGGTGATGAAAAGGTGGAATTATAACCCATGGAAAATCCTGCTGCCCAGTCACTGGATTCTGATATCTTGCCGGACCCGGATGGTGTCGGGCCCGCCCCGGAAGATGGCAGCAAGCGGTATTTCAACCGGGAAATCAGCTGGCTGGGGTTCAACGAGCGGGTGATCGAGGAAGCGGAAAACAGTGCTCATCCGTTGCTTGAGCGGCTGCGTTTTTTGTCAATTTCCGGCAGCAACCTGGACGAATTTTTCATGGTCCGCTTTGCCGGACTGGTCGGACAATATCGGCAGAAAATCGAGGAGCGGTCGGCCGACGGCCTGACCGCCACACAGCAGCTGGACGCGATCGCGAGCCGGACCGAGTCATTGCTCGAACATCAGCAGCGGGTCTGGGCGGCCTTGTCGAAAAAGCTCGCAGACGAAGATATTTTCGTTTCGACCGTGGGCGACCTTGCCGCCGATTCGAAAGCCTGGCTCAGGCAGCATTTTATCGATCAGATATTCCCGGTGTTGACGCCGCAAGCGCTCGACCCGGCGCATCCCTTTCCGTTCATTCCCAACAAGGGATTGAGTCTGGTTTTTGATCTGGTCCGTAAATCGGACAATCAGGGTATCCGGGAGCTGGTGATGATTCCCTCCGGTCTGCCCCGCTTCATCCGCCTGCCGGGCGAATCTGCGACCTATGTATCGGTTGAAACGGTCATTCAGGAATTTTCGGACATACTTTTCCCCGGTTATGTTGTGAAAAGCAGCGGCCTGTTCCGGATCATCCGCGACAGCGACATCGAGGTGGAGGAAGAAGCGGAAGATCTGGTTCGCTATTTTCGCAGCGCGATCAAACGGCGTCGTCGCGGCGATGTCATCCGGCTGGAGATGGGACCAAAACTCGGAGAGCCGGTGGTTGCGATGTTGCGCGAGAGCCTGCTGCATGATGGTGCCACCGAAAGCCGGATCAACGGTCTGGTCGGGATCGGTGATCTGGACATATTGGTCGAGGAAGACCGGCCTGATCTGAAATTCACGCCGTATAGTCCGCGCTTTCCGGAACGCATTCGCGATCACGGCGGTGACTGTTTCGCGGCCATTCGCGACAAGGATATATTGGTCCATCACCCGTATGAATCGTTCGAGGTGGTGATCGAATTCCTGCGGCAGGCCGCCGCTGATCCGGATGTCGTGGCGATCAAGCAAACGCTGTACCGTGCTGGCAAGCAATCCGCCGTGATCCGGGCGCTGATTGATGCGGCCGAGGCCGGCAAATCGGTTACGGCTATCGTCGAGCTCAAGGCGCGCTTTGACGAGGAGCAGAATCTGCTGTGGGCGAGCGCGCTGGAGCGCGCCGGGGTGCAGGTGGTCTACGGGTTTATCGAATGGAAGACGCACGCGAAAATTTCGATGGTCGTGCGCAAGGAGCAGGAAGGCTATCGCACCTATTGTCACTTCGGCACCGGCAATTATCACCCGATAACCGCCAAGATATATACAGATCTCAGCTTCTTCACGGCGGATCCCCGCGCCGCGCGGGATGCGGCGCAGCTGTTCAATTATATCACCGGCTATGTCGAGCCCAAGGCACTGGAGCTGATCTCGATGTCGCCGCGGGATATGCGCGACGATCTGATGGGATTGATCGACCAGGAAATCGCCAATGTCCGTGACGGCAAACCGGGAATGGTCTGGGCCAAGATGAATTCGCTGGTCGACCCGGCGCTGATCGAGAAGCTCTATCAGGCAAGCAATGCCGGGGTGGAGATCGATCTGGTGGTGCGCGGAATATGCTGCCTGCGACCTGATGTGCCAGGCATGTCGGACCATATACGGGTAAAATCGGTGGTCGGCCGGTTTCTGGAGCACAGCCGGATCTGGGCTTTTGGCAACGGCCGGGAACTGCCGAATGATGGTGCGAAACTCTATATTTCCTCGGCCGACTGGATGCCGCGCAACCTTGATCGGCGGGTGGAATATATGATGCCGATTACCAACGCGACCGTGCACGACCAGATATTGGACCAGGTCATGGTGGCCAATCTGATCGACGACGAGCAGAGTTGGGAACTCAATGCCGATGGCAGCTACACCCGGGTGGTTCCCTCGGACAAGCCGTTCAACCTGCATCGCTATTTCATGACCAACCCGTCGCTGTCCGGGCGGGGCAAGGCGCTCAAGAAGAGCAACGCCGTGCCGCGGCTCAGCCTGCGCCGCCGCAAGAAAAAGGCGTGAGCGGAGTGCTGGCACAAAAGGATTCGCGATCGCCTTTCGTACCGTTGCGGAAGAAACACGGCAGCCAGCGGACCGCGATCGTTGATATTGGCTCCAATTCGATCCGGCTGGTGGTCTATCAGGGGCCAGTCAGGGTCCCGGCAATCCTGTTCAACGAAAAAGTCATGGCCGGCCTGGGCAAGGAATTGTCCACGACCGGAGCGATCGGAAAGGAATCGATGGCCCTGGCGATCCGTGGACTGAAGCGCTTTCACCGCCTGTGCTCGGAAATGGAAGTCGACAGCATCAAGAGTTTCGCGACTGCGGCGGTACGCGATGCCAGTAACGGCAAGGAGTTGCTGAAGGCGGCGCGGGCGATCGGATATGATGTGCAAGTGCTGCAGGGCGAGGAAGAGGCGGAGCTGGCCGCACTGGGTGTCATTTCGGGGATTCCCGAAGCGAAAGGTATCGTCGGTGATCTGGGTGGCGGTAGTCTCGAACTGGCGCTGGTCGACGGCGGCGAGGTTTTGGACCGCTATTCCTTCCCGCTCGGCGTCTTGCGGGTCGCCGATCTGCGCAGCAAGGGCCAGGACAAGCTGAAGCGGCAAGTGCGCAAGATGCTGAAGAAAACCGGTTGGGAGAAGCAGGCGCAGGCCTTGCCCTTCTATCTGGTTGGGGGCTCCTGGCGTTCTCTTGCCCGACTCGACATGTTCGACAGCAAATATCCCCTCCCGGTGATCCACAATTACGAAATGGAACCGCGGCGGGCGCAGCGGCTGGTTAGCCGGCTGGCGCAACTCAACCGGGATAAGCTGAAAAATGTTCCGGGGCTGTCCACTTCGCGAATTCCGACGTTGAAGGATGCCGCATGGCTGCTGTCGATGCTGGTGCGTTATCTCGACAGCAGCAAGCTGGTCGTATCTGCTTACGGGGTGAGGGAAGGCCTGCTGTTCCAGAATATCAGCAAGCAGGAAGCAGCGCGCGATCCGCTGCTGCTCGGTACAGAGGATGCGGGGACGGCGCAGTCCCGTTTTCCGGCGAACAGCAAGCTGCTTGGCAAATGGATTGCCGAGATTTTCTCCGACGATCCGTCAGAGTGGCATCGCATCCGTCAGGCCGCCTGCAATCTGGGCGATGTCGCCTGGCGGGCAAACCCCAATTTCCGGGCCGAGCGGGGGCTCGAAATCGGACTGCACGGCAACTGGGTCGGGATCACCGGGCCGGAACGCGAGATGCTGGGGCAGGCGCTCTATACCAGTTTCGGCGGCGGCACGCGGGTCTTTCCCGGCGGCGGCAAGCTGGCAGACGAAGCGGCGACGCAGCGCGCGATCAGCTGGGGACTGGCGATGCGCCTCGCTCAGCGGCTCAGCGGTGGAACCCGTAATCCGCTGGAACTCACCCATATTCGCAAGTCCGGGAAAAAGCTGGAATTGACGATCAAAAACGACCTGATTCACCTCTATGGCGACGCCGTGGCCAAGCGGCACGGGCATCTGGCAAACATGCTCGGGCTGGAACCGTTGATGACGGCGGAATAATTATTCAGCTTCGGCCGCATCGCCTTCTTGCTGGTGGGTCATTTTCAACTTGCCGTCCTTGACCGTAAAGCTCACTCGGCCCTCGACCAGATCCAGCGCATCGCGGCCAAATTCCTCATAGCGCCAGCCCTCGAGCAGGGGCACGTCTTCGCGGTCTCCGGCAACAATGCGATCCAGATCATCGGCGCGGGCGAGCAGGCGGGATGCCACATTCATCTCGGCCGAACGGATTTTCAGCAGCAGTTTCAGCAAATCGGTCACCAGCGCATTGGCCTTGCCGTTCTTCGGACGCCGACCCGTTTTCTGCGGCAGATCATCGCGGGACAGCGGTTCCGCCTGATCGATAATGTCCATCAGCCGCGCGCCTATATCGTTGTTCTTCCATCCGGCTGACAGACCGCGAACCTGGCCAAGCTTCGACTGGTCGCGGGGCGGGTGGCCGGCAATATCGGCCAGCGTTTCATCGCGCATGATCCGGCCGCGGGGCAGGTCCTTGGACTGGGCTTCCCGTTCGCGCCAGGCCGCCAGCGCTTTCAGCCGACCCAGCATCTCGAGATTGCGGCCCTGTGCCTTCACCCGTAGCCACGCCTTTTCCGGATCATTCACATAATTTTCGGGATCGGCGAGCTTTTCCATTTCGGCGTTGATCCAGATGCCGCGCCCGGTCTCGCGCAACTTGTCCAGCATCATCGGAAAAATCTTGGCGAGATGGGTCACGTCGGCGATCGCATATTCGAGCTGGCGGGCATTGAGCGGCCGGCGCGACCAGTCTGTGAAGCGCGCGCCCTTGTCCAGCGTGATTCCCAGCCAGCTGTCGACGAGATTGGCATAGCCGATCTGTTCGCTCTGGCCGATCGCCATGGCGGCGATCTGGGTGTCGAAAATCGGATGCGGCGTCTTGCCTGTCATATTGTGGATAATCTCCACATCCTGCCCCCCGGCGTGGAAAATCTTGAGCACATTCTCATTATCGACCAGCAGTTCGAGAAGCGGGTCCAGATCGACGCCCTTGGCCAGCGGATCGATAGCGGCGGCTTCCTTGCCGTCGGAGATCTGAATCAGGCAGAGAATCGGCCAGTAAGTGTTCTCGCGCATGAACTCGGTATCAACCGTGATGAAGTCCGCTGTCGCAAAGCGGGCGCAGATATCGGCGATGTCCTGATTGTCCGTCAGCAAATTATGAATGTGCATTTTTATCCTATACAGCGGGCGGCTCGTCCCGCAAACAATTCATCTAAACAGGATAAAATTGGGGGAAAACCATGGCATTTTGGTCACTGATTCTGATCGTCCTGCTGGCCTTGCTGTTGCTCGGACAGATCATGACTTTATATGGCGATGCCTGCCTGGCAATTTCCGATCCGCGGCCAATAGGCGGCAAGACCATCGAGATTACGATATTGGCCTGGGGCTTTGCCGCGCGCCGCAAGCGGTCGCTGCAGATCGATGACTGCGCGCGGCTGGGTATCAACGACATGCGGTTTTTCATGACCGGGAAGGCGATATTGATCTGCCTCGTGACCTTCGGCTTTGTCCGGCAAGTCAGCATTGCCTATCGCTGCTATGCCGGTGATTTTGATGTGGGAGACGCCTGATGGCTCGGGTCGTGCATCTTGGGCAGCAGGTGTGGAACAACTATCACCAGACCGCCGCCTGCAATCTGAAAAGCCGGATCGAGCTGGCGAACGACGAGCAGCCGAATGGCCGGGCCTATCTGAAGGCCGTCGCCGAGACCGTTCAGGCATTGCTGAAGGAAGCGAAACAATATCAGATTCCGGTCCGCCCGGTCGGGGCAGGCTGGTCTCCGGCGCCGATCAACGTGATCGAGGATGGCTGGCTGGTCGAGACCTTGCGGCTCAACCGTACCTTCAAGCTCGCCGAGCGGAACCTGCATGCTGATTGTGACCTGCCGGCGGAATCGCTGATGCTGGTGCAGGCCGGGGCGACCGTCGACGAGGTCTATGAAAGCGCCGAGGAAATCGGCCGTTCGCTGCGCACCGGCGGAGCCAGCAATGGCCAGAGTTTTGCCGGGGCCTGTGCTACCGGCACTCACGGCAGCGTCTGGCAGGAGGGCGGTATCCAGGATCATGTCCGGGCCGTGCAGCTGGTAACGCCGGAACGGATATTATGGATTGAGCCGAAGCGAAGCGTGCTGTCCGATGATTTTATCGCGCAGACCGGTTCGGTGATCATCCGCGATGACCGGATATTTGCCGCGGCCCAGCTGCATGTTGGCGCGATGGGCTTTGTCACCGCGTTGCTGATCGAGACCGATCCGATCTATATGGTGCAGAATATCCAGAAGGCCGCGAAGATAAAACGCGAGCATATCGACTGGCTCTGCCGCGGCGAGTTCCGGAAATTTTCTGGCGCATTCGGATTGAATGAAGAGCCGTATTTTCAGCAGCTTATTCTGAATCCCTTTGATCCTTTCGACAAGAAGGCGCTGTTGCGGTTCCTCTACAAGCGACCCTATGACGCCAGCATCCCGCCGCCACCGCCGGGACAAATGGGGGCTGGATATGACGCCCTGACACTGCTTGGAAAGGTGATGGCGAACAGCGATCTGTTCAAGGCGGAGTTACTGCAACTGGCAATGGAACAAGCCTATCCCGACAATCGTGATGTTGATGATCCTCCGGCCATAGCAACATGGGGGCATACCACCGAAGAACATTCGCCAATCGCCAGCCTGTTCAACGGATCGGTTACAATGGACCGCAGAAAGCTTAGTGAAGCGTTTGATTTGATTATAGATAGTTTTCGGCGTGGAGGGGGAGGGACAGTTGTCACGCTGCGCTTTGTTCATAAGGCCCAAGGTCTTCTGGCGCCAGCGCACTGGCAGGACAATGTCGTCATCGATTTTGACGGGCCCAATGTCGAATCCAGTCATAGCGGCTACAAGAAAGTGGTCGAAGCGCTGGACGATGCCGGGATCGCCTTCACTCGTCATTGGGGAAAGACCAACAACCTTGATCAGCAGCGCGTACAGCAGGATTATGATCAGGATTTCGCCGACTGGAAATGGGCGCAGGCGCAAGTGATGCCGGATGCGGCTGACCGGCGGGTGTTTGCCAATGATGAGCTGGTGAAACTGGGGCTGATTTAAGCTGTTCGATTGAAAATAGGCCGAGGCTGCCCTTCAGCTTACGTCCCAAGTGCGGTCATTCAACATAATTGGTCCTAGCGTCGCTTTGAGCGCAAAAATGGACATTGCATGGAGCGCGTGGTCAGAGATAGGATTCTCGGCGCGTTCAGATGTTAGTTCAATGGCGATGTAACATTGCGCAAAATGAATATTGACGCCAAGCTGGCTGAACAAACAGGAGATGATTTATGTTCTTGCACGATATCGGGATTATTCCCGGCGGCACAAAAAGCGGCGCACCGACTTCCGATCATCCTGCAATCCTGAATCTGTCGCGCCGCGGTTTTGTTGCCGGGACTAGCCTGTTTGTTGTCGGCGTCGCTCTGGTTGGCTGCTCCAGCTATGTAGAACCAAAAATTGATCCCAACGCCATAGACCTTCCCAAAGCGGGGCCAAGCCCGCTGATGGAAGTGAAAGGTGGTGATGCAACACCGGCCTTGTGGATTGCTATTGAAGAAAACGGCGCGGTCAAAATCACTTGCCATCGCTCAGAAATGGGCCAGCAGGTTTGGACGTCCATGGCACAGATTGTTGCCGATGAGCTTGAGGCTGAGTGGGATAAGGTCGAGATCGTTCAGGCCGAAGGGCATGAACGCTATGGCGACCAGAATACCGATGGGTCGCGGTCGGTGAGGTATAATTTCCATAGACTGCGCATTGCCGGTGCCGCCATGAAACAGATGTTGATCGAAGCAGCAGCTGTTTACTGGAAAATGGAGGCTGCAGATTGTTCGGCCTCACAAGGCCTCGTCAGTAATAACCAAAATAGCGATACACTATCTTACGGCAACCTCGCCAAGCTGGCGGCCAGGTTGCAAGTTCCCGAGGAATCAAATGTTGCGCTGAAAGATCCCAAAGACTGGCGCTATATCAATAAGGAAATCCCGTCGCTTACCATCCCCCGCATTACGCGCGGTGAAGGTACGTTTGGCATCGACGTTGACAGGCCAGGCATGGTCTATGCTGTGGTTGCTCGGCCGCCGCAGCTATTTGGTAAAACCGGTGCGGTCCGCGACACGGCCACACTCGCAATCCCTGGCGTGCTGCAAACGGTAAAGCTACCTGATCCTAGTTCGCCAGCAGTTTTTCAACCATTAGGGGGCGTGGCAGTTGTTGCAACCGACACATGGGCCGCCATTCAAGGGCGGAATGCACTGAAAATAAACTGGATTGATGGCCCCAATGCCAGCTATGATTCCGACACGTTCGCCGAGCAGATGAAACAAACGGCACGGCGCTCTGGCGCGGTGCGCCGCAAGCGGGGCAATGTGGCCTCGGCTCTTGCTAGTGCAGCACAAAAGATTGAAGCGGAATATTACGCGCCGCATCTGTCACAATCACCCATGGAACCTCCAGCAGCGACGGCGGAATGGGATGGTGACAAACTGGAATGCTGGGCCTGTGTGCAAGACCCACAGGCGACGCGCCAAACCCTGTCCGATCTGCTGAAAATCGACAAGAAAAACATCACCGTCCATGCAACCTGGCTTGGTGGCGCTTTTGGGCGCAAATCCAAGCCGGATTTTGTGGTCGAGGCCGCCCTGATCGCCAAGGAAGTTGGAAAACCCGTCAAGGTGACTTGGACCCGTGAAGATGAAGTCCGTCATGGATTCTATCACTCTGTGAGCGCGCAACGGCTTGAAGCCGGATTGGATGCAGATGGAAAATGTACTTCCTATCTCCACCGCACAGTGTTTCCGCCCATTGCCTCGACATTCGTGCCTGGTATGGATGTTCCAACAGACGGCGAAATGGGTTTGGGCGCAACAGATGTGCCGTTCGCTATGCCCAACCTCCAGGTGGAATCCGGCAACGCAAAGGGTCATGTCCGGATCGGGTGGTTGCGTTCTGTGTCCAATATTTATCACGCTTTCGCGGTCCAGAGTTTTGCCGCGGAAATGGCCCATGCCGCAGGTAAAGACCAGAAAGACTATTTGCTGGAGCTGATTGGAGAAGCTCGGACGATAGACCCTAATGCGGAGGGCGCAACTTACCCAAATTATGATGCCTCGCTAGAAGAATACCCGATTAAGACGGCTAGGCTTACCAATGTAGTAAACATGGTTTCAGACATGGCCAAATGGGGGCGCAAGATGCCTGCCGGACATGGTTTGGGCATTGCCGTCCATCGGTCATTTTTGTCATATATAGCAACCATTATCGAAGTGGCGATAACACCAGAAGGTGCATTGACGATACCGGGTGTTTGGCTTGCCGCAGATTCTGGAACAGTAATCAACCCCCGCCACGCTCGTGCGCAAATGGAAGGTGGAACAATCTACGGTTTGTCAAATGCGTTGTTCGGTGAAATAACCGCCAAAAACGGTGCAGTGGTGCAGGAAAATTTTCCGTCTTGGCGGGTGCTGCGCATGGGCGAGGCTCCCAGAGCATTTGAGGTGCAGATCGTCAATTCAAATAGCGCTCCAGCCGGCGTCGGTGAACCAGCTACACCGCCTGCTGCACCTGCGCTTACCAACGCAATATTCAACGCCACTGGCCATCGGATCAGAACATTGCCGATTATCGGCGCGAACGGCAGTCGTTTGATTTTGCCAACAGATACCTCCGCTCGGGGAAAGGAATAGGCCATGACCATAAATCTGAACGTCAACGGAAAAACAGAAACGGTTGACGCCGCACCCGGCACACCGCTGCTCTGGGTCTTGCGCGATCATCTAAAAATGACCGGGACAAAATTTGGGTGCGGGATTGCACAATGTGGTGCGTGTACTGTGCATGTCGATGGAACCCCAACGCGATCCTGCGTCACAGCCCATGACTCGCTTGGAGATGCCAAGGTCACGACTATCGAAGGTGTGACGGGAAAAGCTGCCGATGCGATTCGGAAGATTTGGGTCAAGAACGATGTTCCGCAATGCGGGTATTGCCAATCAGGTCAAATCATGGCCGCAACGGCTTTGCTTGCGAAGAATTCAAACCCAAGCGATGATGATATCGATGCCGCCATGAGTGGTAACATCTGCCGCTGCGCAACATATATGAGCATCCGCCGTGCAATTAAGGAAACCGCTGGCTGAATTGGTTGCCGGATTGGCACCGCAGCCTTTCGACGATGTCTGACCAATCGATTTAGCGGCCGGGTTCGGGATAAAGCAGTCATCGTCAATTGCTGGTCTCAATGTCAGAAAACCACCCACTTGTCGTCGTAAAAGGCGACTGATGCCAATGTCCGTTTACAGGACATGGGGGCTCCAGAAATTCCATAAAAGTTCAGAACAAATATAATATTTTATATCAACAGATTGGGTTTGATGAATGACCGGCCAAATTACAGATAACCCGCGCGTGATGCAGAGCTTTCGGCGACGATAGCGCCAACTCTTCCAAAACTCCGCATCGACTGCGGCGCAGGGCCCGTTGCGCCAATCTCAAGCCTTGACAAATGGCCCGCAGACCTGTGTTACGCCTCCAATCTTTCCATCTGGGAAAGCATCCAGTTTCCAAAGGTCCATCATGCACGCATATCGCACCCATAATTGTTCCGCGCTCCGTTCCTCCGATGTCAGCGAGACCGTCCGCCTGTCCGGCTGGATCCATCGCAAGCGCGATCACGGCAATCTGCTGTTTGTCGATCTGCGCGACCATTTCGGCCTGACCCAGATTGTCAGCGAAACCGGCAGCGAAGCGTTCAAGATTCTGGATGGTGCTCGCGTGGAGTCGGTGGTCACGGTGACCGGCAAGGTCGTCGCGCGCGATGATGAAACGGTGAACAAGCATCTGCCGACCGGCGAGGTCGAGCTGGTGGCAGACACTGTCGATATGCAGGGCCCGGCGGAAGAATTGCCGATGCCGGTGTTCGGCGAACAGGAATATCCCGAGGATATCCGGCTGCGCTACCGGTTTCTCGATCTGCGGCGCGAGTCGGTTCACGCCAACATGATGCTGCGCTCGAAGGTGATCGCCAGCCTGCGCAAGCGGATGACCGACCAGGGCTTTACCGAATTCCAGACGCCGATCCTGACCGCATCCTCGCCTGAAGGCGCGCGCGACTATCTCGTGCCGAGCCGCGTCCATCCCGGAAAATTCTATGCGCTGCCGCAGGCGCCGCAGATGTTCAAGCAGATGCTGATGGTTGCCGGGTTCGACCGCTATTTCCAGATCGCGCCCTGTTTCCGCGACGAAGACGCCCGCGCTGACCGTTCGCCGGGCGAATTTTACCAGCTCGATTTCGAGATGAGCTTTGTCACCCAGGAAGATGTGTTCCAGACGCTGGAACCGGTTCTGGCCGGTGTGTTCGAGGAATTCGCCAATGGCCGGACGGTTACGCCAGCCGGTGAATTTCCGCGCATTCCCTACAAGGAATCGATGCTGAAATATGGCAATGACAAGCCGGACCTGCGCAACCCGATCATCATCCAGGACGTCAGCGAACATTTCAAGGGCTCAGGTTTCGGTCTGTTCGACAAGATCACCTCGACCGGCGGCACCGTGCGCGCCTTTGTTGCGCCGGAAGCTGGCAAGAACAGCCGCAAATTCTTTGACGACATGAACAACTGGGCGCGCGGCGAAGGCTTTGCCGGGCTCGGCTATATCAACATGAAGGAAGGCGTGGCCGGTGGCCCGATTGCCAAGAATCACGGCGAGGAAGGCACGGCCAAGCTGCTCGCCGATCTCGGCTGTGGCCCGGACGATGGCGTGTTTTTCGCCGCCGGCAAGGAAGCCGAAGCGGCCCGCCTCGCTGGTGTCGCGCGCACCCGGACCGCGGAACAGCTCGACCTGATCGACAAGAATGCCTTCAAATTCTGCTGGATCGTCGACTATCCGATGTTCGAATATGATGACGAACTGAAGAAAATGGATTTCTCGCACAATCCCTTCTCGATGCCGCAGGGCGAGCTGGAAGCGCTGGAAAGCAAGGATCCGCTCGATATTCTCGCCTGGCAATATGATATTGTCTGCAACGGCATTGAACTGTCCTCGGGCGCGATCCGGAACCACCGGCCCGACATCATGTACAAGGCGTTCGAGATCGCCGGTTATACGAAGGAACAGGTCGACACCGAATTTTCAGGGATGATCAACGCGCTCAAATATGGCGCGCCGCCGCATGGCGGTTCGGCGCCGGGTGTCGACCGGATCGTGATGATGCTGGCCAACGAGCCCAATATCCGCGAGGTCGTGCTGTTCCCGATGAACCAGAAAGCCGAAGACCTGATGATGAGCGCCCCGAGCCCGGTGGCGATGAAGCAATTGCGCGAACTGCACATCCGTGTGGTCGAGCCGCCGAAGGAAGGCTAGTCCTAAAGCCGTTAGTGGTGAGCCTGTCGAACCACGCTTATCGATAGTCGCCCTTCGACAGGCTCAGGGCTAACGGAAACAACGCATGATCCAACCGCAAGAACATCATTTCCCGTCATCCCATGGCGATATCTGCTATTTCGAATGGGGCCGGGCAGGCGAAGGCCAGTCCGTGCTGCTGCTCCACGCAACCGGTTTCCATGCCCGTTGCTGGGACAAGGTCGTCGATGCTTTTCCCGCCGGCACGCATGTTGTGGCGGTGGACCAGCTGGGGCATGGCCGCAGCGCCAGACCCGAGATCAAGGACTGGGCTATGATTGCCGGTGCAACGGCAGAATTGGTAGAATCGCTTGGCGTCATATTTGATGTTGCCGCTGGTCACAGCATGGGTGGCCACTGTCTGGTCCAGATGGTTGCCCGACTGTCGGATCGCGTTAGCAAGCTGGTTCTGATCGATCCGGTGATTATGGATCCCCAAGTCTACCACAACGCCCCGAGCTACAGCGATTCGTACGAGATGGTTTCTCGGCGGCGGAACAGCTGGACGGGACCGAACGAAATGTTTGACCGGTTCAAGGACCGGCACCCCTATCGTTTGTGGGATCCGGCGGTACTGCGGGACTATTGCGAATATGGTCTACTACCCGACAAAGAAGGCGGGTTCGAGCTTGCCTGTCCGCCAAAAACCGAGGGGTCGGTCTATGCCACCAGCGCCACTGTTGACCCCTATCCGCTGATCGATTCCATTGCACAGCCCGTGACAATTCTGCGCGCGCCACAACTGGAGCAAAAAGAGGCTTTCGATTTCGCTTCCTCTCCGACGCCGCCGGAACTGGCCGGCCGGTTTGCCAACGGCACCGACATTTATCTTTCCGACCTGACCCATTTCATGCCGATGCAGGACCCCGGACGGATTGCACAATTGATCATCCGTGGCTAATGTTGCGTTCATAATACCATCGATATTTATGAATAAAGTGAATTCGGGGGACAGGCATGAACCGATTTTTGAACAATATGACTGCAGTGCTGTTGGTTACGGCCGGCCTTGCTTCCGCCGCGCAGGCGGAGGTTCTGACCATCGACGGGCTAACACCGGCCGGATCTCCCGAATTTGTCCGGATCCGGTCTCTTGCCATTGACGATTTTGGCGGTAGCGACGGCCGGGCGCTGGCGTTCGAACTGGAAGACCGGCTTGCGGACGCCACTTTGTTTGGCCAGCCCTATTTCGATGTAATCGGCGGTCGCTCCGCCGTGCAGGTGGATGCGACCCTGTCGGGCAACGTCACCGCCGGCGTCGAGCAATATGAAACGGTGGCCAAGCGTCGGCGCTGCGTCGAGCGCGACGACAAGAACAAATGCGTCACCCACAGGAATATCAAGGTCGATTGCCTGACCCGTACCATCGATTTTCGTGCGCAGGTTCGGGCGACACGCTACAGCGACGGGCGCAGCATCTATACGGAAAGTTTTCCGGACAGGAATGAACAGACCATCTGCTTCGGTGATGACGAGGACTTTGCCAGCAGCGAATCGGTAATCCGGGCGATGGTGGCAAATGCCGCCGGTGCGATCCGCAATGACCTTGCCCCCGTGCAATATCGTCAGGATATCCGGATTTTGGAGAGCCGCAAGGGTATGACCAAGGCGGAAGGGAACGCCTTCAAGGACGCGATCAGGATGACCAAGAGCGATGCAGCTGAGGCCTGCCGGATGTGGGACGAGGCGGCAAGCGCCGGTCTGCTCCATATCTCGCTCGTGTTCAATCGTGGCCTGTGTGCGGAGCAGCGCGGCGAACTCGAGACGGCACTGGTGTTATACGGTGAAGCCGAGCGCCTGTCGCCCGGAAAGCTGGAAGTGACCGAGGCCCTGCAACGGACAAGCGATCACCTGCGGGCGCTGGAGGAGTGGGAAGCAAGGCAATCCGGTGGCTCCGCGGGTTGAGAATCAACAGGGTTAACCAGTTGGCTGCAATCATAATAATATAGTATATCACCGCACTGAACACATGTTCGATCCGGACCATCCGGCTAGGGCGGCTGCAAATTTCAACCCTGGACTCCGTGGGAAACGCGGGGCGGCGGAGTGCACATGACGATAAAATTGTCCGACTATGAAGCCGGTGACAAATTTGATGGCGACTATGACGAGGCGCTGACGGCCCTGCAGGAACGGCTGGCGCATATCCATTTCAAACATATCATCCATGGCAGCCGTTCAATCCTCGTCTTCGAGGGCTGGGATGCGGCCGGCAAGGGCGGGACGATCCGCCGGATGACCGGTGAATGGGACCCGCGCTATTATGATGTCTGGCCGATCGGCGCGCCCACCAGGGAAGAAAAAGACCGTCATTTCCTGTGGCGCTTCTGGCAGAAATTGCCCGGCAGCCGGGAAATCGGCGTGTTTGACCGCAGCTGGTATGGCCGCGTGTTGGTCGAGCGGGTCGAGGGTTTTTGCGAGTCCGCCGAATGGAAACGCGGCTATGACGAGATCAACGAGTTCGAGGCCCAGCAGATCGACGGCGGTACCCATCTGGTGAAGCTGTTTTTTCACACCACCCAGGAAGAGCAGGACGAGCGTCTGACAAAGCGGCTCGACACGCCACACAAGCGCTGGAAGATCACCGCCGAGGACTTCCGCAACCGGGAAAAGCGCGCCGCGTATCTCGAGGCGATGCACGACATGTTCGAATTTACTGACACCCGCTGGGCGCCGTGGAAAGTGATCGACGGCAATGACAAGAAGTCGGCCCGGATTGCGGCAATGACCCACGTCGCCGAGACGCTGGAGGCGGCGCTGCCGGAGGATTTGCCGGAAGCGGATCCCAAGCTGGTGAAGCTGGCGGAAAAGGCGTTCGGCTATGAGGCGAAGGACTAGAGGTCTCTTTGCCTCGCTTTGCCTGAGCCTTGTCGGTCTGACGGGCTGCACGTCCGCCACACCGGAAGATGTCGTCGGAAAAGACTGTAGCCACTGGGACCTTCCGGAATCTCAGATCGACAGCTCACAACTGGTGACCAATCTGGGATGGGTGTCCGATCATGCCCACATCTTGTCCGCCGCGGTGGAGGCGAAGATTGCCCGCCAGCTGCAGCAGCTGGAAAGTGCTACGCAGCACCAGGTGGTCGTGGTGACAGTCGAAAACCTGCATCGAGTGCCGATTGCAGACTACACGAGAGCGCTGGGCAATACATGGGGCGTCGGACGCGTCGGTGAAAATGACGGCGTCATTTTGCTGGTCGCACCGAACGAGCGCGAAGTCCGGATCGCGGTTGCATGCGGCCTGGAAACAGTTCTCACCTATCAGAAGGCGAGCAACATCATCCAGACCGCCATCCTGCCCCATTTTCGAGAGGGACAATATCAAAGCGGCGTTTCAGAGGGCATAACGCGCATCGCCAGCACCCTTGAAAGCGACTGAGCGTTCTGCCCGGGACCTAACCCCGGTCATTCTTCCCGATATAGCGGGACAGCGGCGTATCGCTGCGGATTGTCGGTCCGCGCGGGTTTTTCGTGTCATAGACCACGGCATTTTCAAGCACGCGCTTGACGTAGTTGCGGGTTTCCGAAATCGGAATCTCCTCGATCCACTGGACCCAGTCGATGCCGCCCATGCGCGGGTCGCCATTGGCGCGCAGCCATTTGTTCACATTGCCGGGCCCGGCGTTGTAAGCGGCGACGGCAAGCGGATAGCTGCCGCCGTAATAAGCGAGCATCCGCTGGATATATCCGCTGCCGAGCCGGATATTATACTGCGGGTCATCGGTCAGCGACGAGAGATTGTAGGAGAGATTGGCCTTGCCGGACTGTTCCCGTGCGGTGCCGGGCATCAGCTGCATCAGTCCGCGCGCGCCCGCGTGACTGATCGCCCCCTCGGCAAACTGGCTTTCCTGCCGGGTAATCGCATGGATTATTGTCCAGCTGCTTTCATGGCCGAACGGCACCTGCATTGTCGGGAAAGAGGTCTCGTCGATCGCGCCGACTCCGGCACCGAGCGAGCTGATGCCCTTGATTACGCCGAGATCGCGCGCACCGATGCGGCTGGCGAGATCGCTGATCAGCATATAGTCCTTGGCGGTCTTGGCATTGTAGGCGAGCGCCCGGTGAAAACGGATCTGCTCGCGCCACGGGCCGGTTCGCACCGATGCTTTTGTCGCCATGACCAGCGGTTCCTGGTCAAAGGCGCGGCGGTCCGCGTCGGTGATCTCGATCGCGGGCTTGCGGTCGAAGTTTGGCAACGGACGCCCCAGCCGCTCCAGCGACAACTGGCCATAGAAATAATCCGGAAATTCGGCGGCTTTCTCGAAATAGGCCTTGGCCTGTTCCGTCTGGCCCGCTTCCGCTGCGGCGCGACCGGCCCAGTAATAGCCTTTTGAAGTGATATTCGGGGAGTCATAGGACTGTGCATAAAGATCGAACATGTGCACCGCCTTGGCCGGCTGGCGCATGCCGTTCAGCGCGGCGGTCCCGGCGACCCATGCGAGGTCGGAATATTTGTCCCGGACCCGGGAATTCTGGTCGGCGATCCGCGTCGGAGTGGCATAGGCGTCCTCGATTTTCGACGCGATGTCATAAGCCACCGTCCACTGGCGGTCATTGGCCGCCGCTTCCGCATTGATCAGCATCGCCTCGAACCAGGTTTCGGGCATCGCCGGCTTCACCCGCAACGGCAATCGCGTGGCCAGAAGCTGCCGTGCCGCATAGCTTTGGCCGCTGTTGCGCAGATAGCGGGCGCGGTCCGCGAGATAGCCTGAATCGTCGCGGGCCATGGCACCGACAGCACTGGCCTGTTCATTGGCATCAGTGGCGTCGGTCAGCTGGGCCAGTCTGGCCGCGAATACCGGGCGACGTGCCGGAGAGGTGAAGGCCAGCTGGCCAGCCGCATCCCGGGTGGCCCGGGCCCAGAGCAGCGAGTCCATGCGCGCATCATGATCGTCGATGCTGAACGCCGAGCTGAAGCGCGCCATCAGTGCTGCCTCGTCCTCGTCGGTCAATGTTCCGCCGCGCCACGCGGTTCGGGCCCACTGATCGGCTTTGTCGCGCTGTCCGGCGGCTTGCAGGGCAACGGCATATTTGGCGGCACCAGCGTTGGTCGTCGGTTCAAACCGGGAAAAATAGGCAAGCACGCGGGCAGGAGAGAAGCTGTTGATATTGATGGCCTGTTCGGCATTGCGCCGCATTCTTGTGTCTTCCGGCCAGCCCGGGAAGGTGACCAGAAAACCGGCATAATCCTCGAAGGAATAATTGTCGGATTGCGTCAGCACTCGCCAGCGCTGCAGGCCCAGTACTGCGTTGCCGCCGGTCGGGTCGGACAGGCCTGCATCGCCATTCTGCCAGCCCAGTTGGTCGCCGAGATTGTCTGCAGCCATGCAGGTGGCTGGACTCAAAAGGAACGAAGTCATAAGAATTCTTGATACCATACTGGACATTTTACGCTTAGGCTCCTTATCAGGCGCTGAACGGCGAACTATATCACCGTTATTACTGCAAATGACTTGGTGTCGGCTTTGCCGATTTCCAAGGCAAACATAAAGGATTATTAGATGTTCTCGGGTTCAATTCCGGCTCTGGCGACACCCTTTCGCGACGGATCGTTCGCTGAAGAGCAGTTTCGCGCTCTGGTGGACTGGCAGATCGACCAGGGCAGCAGCGCTCTGGTCCCCTGCGGGACAACCGGAGAGGCGTCCACCTTGTCCAACGCCGAACATCATCGGGTCATAGAGATATGCGTGGAACAGGCGGCGGGTCGGGTGCCGGTTATCGCCGGCTGCGGTTCGAACGATACCACTAACGCGCTGCTGCACCTCAATTTCTCCAAGAAATGCGGTGCCGCAGCCGGTCTGGTCGTCGCGCCTTATTACAACCGGCCCAATCAGCAAGGCATCACGGCCCATTTCACCACGCTGACCGAAAATAACGATCTGCCTCTCGTCCTCTATAATGTTCCCGCGCGGACGGTGACCGATATCATGCCGGACACGGTGGCGGCATTGTCGAAGCTGCCGAGTGTGGTGGCGATCAAGGACGCCAGCGGCGATCTCGACCGGGTCACCGAGCATCGGCTGAACTGTGCGGACGATTTCGTCATGCTTTCGGGCGTCGACGAACTGTCGCTGGCTTTCAATGCGGCTGGCGGGATTGGATGTATCTCGGTCACCGCCAATGTCGCACCCCGATTATGCGCGGAGTTTCAGGCAGCCTGCGCCGCAGGCGACTATGCCAAGGCCCGCGAGCTCAATGACGTACTCTATCCGTTGCACAAGGCCCTGTTCTCCGATGCTTCTCCGGGGCCGGTCAAATATGCGATGTCGCGGGTGCTGGAGAATTTCTCGACCGACTTGCGCTTGCCAATGACTCCGCCCTCGGAAGCCAGCCGCAAGGCCGTGGACGCCGCTCTGGAAGGGGCAGGGCTGGTCTGATGGCGAAACCGCGCCCAGAGGAATTTGACAAGAAAAAGATCGTCGCCGAGAACCGGCGGGCGCGATATGATTATTTTGTGGATGACAAGTTTGAAGCCGGCATCATGCTGACCGGTACGGAAGTAAAGTCCTTGCGCTTCGGCTCGGGCGCGATTGCCGAAAGCTATGCCGAGGTCAAGGATGACGAAGTCTGGCTGATCAACGCCAATATTCCGGAATGGAGTCACGGCAACCGGTACAATCACACGCCCACGCGGCCGCGCAAATTGTTGCTGAACCGGCGCCAGATCAACAAGCTGCACGGCGCGGTGATGCGCAAGGGGATGACGATCGTGCCGCTGTCGATCTATTTCAACAGCAAGGGTCGCGCGAAACTGGAACTGGCATTGGCGAAGGGCAAGAAAGCGCCGGACAAGCGGCAGACGGAAAAGGACCGCGACTGGAAAAGGCAGCAGGGCCGGCTGATGCGCGAACATGGATGATAGAAAGCCCGATTTCCACGACAAGGATTTTGCCGCGCGTTCGATCATGTATATCGTGCACTGGTTGCAGGAAAAAATGCCGACCCGGGCCGGGATGGAGCGGAACCGATATCTAAAACCGATTGCCCACCGCTTTCTGCGCTCCGAATTGTGGCGTTTCACCAGACGGTCTGTTCCGCGGGGTGTTGCTCTCGGTATGCTGGCTGCCTTTCTCATTCCGGTGGGGCAGATATTTGCGGCGGTCTTTCTGGCGCTTCCGGTGCGGGCCAATGTCCCGATCGCGGCGATCACTACCTTCATCACCAACCCCTTGACCTATCCATTCTGGATTGCCGCAGCGAACCAGACGGGAAAATTTGCCTTGCAGATTGATGCGATGACCGCCGGCCAGCCGATCAATACCCATATCCAGAGCGAATTTGGCCAGTGGCTTAGCTGGCTCGTGCGTGAAGCCGGGGTCACCGCTTTCGGTTTCCTGCTGTTCGCCATAGTTTTTGCCGCCGCCGGCTATCTGCTCAGTTCATTCGGATGGCGATGGTGGATTGCACACAAGCGGAAAGGGCGATTGGACAAAATCCTCGCCGACAGGGCTCGCGATGGCCAGTAAAGCGCAGACAAAGGCGGGCTTGTTGAATCCCAGTACCCGCAAGGTGCGGAACGATGTGCGGACAAGAGCTGTGCTGCTGGTGCTGGCGATCATGGCTTCGGCCGGCCTGCTGTTCTGGCAGGTCCAGTCTATCGGCCTGATCATCGCCTTTCTCGCGCTGGTGCTGAGTCTGGCGGGGGTTGCCTATTTCTTGCGTCCGCAAAGTGCCGCGGCCGATCAGGACCACGCGGATCCGGAAGATTGGGCCGTCACCCGGATGGTGGCCGATCAGTCGTCGATCGGATTGGCCATTACCGACCGGGCAGGCCGGCTGGTCTGTGCCAACGAGTTGTTTACGAAATGGTTCAATGGCGCTGCCGTGCCGCCCGACCTGCCGCTGCAGGCCGGAGGAAACGAACTGCTGGCGACCGCTGGCCGCACCGCATGGCGCGATGGCCGGGGCTATGCGGAAGGCCTGAAACGCGGCGTTGCGGAGTATAGCGCGAAAGTTGTCCGGGCCGGGCAGGGCGATGAATATCTGCTCTGGCAGATGATTCCGCAGGTCCAGGCCGATCTTTTGGATGACATGATCACTCTGGTAGGCGGTGGCGGTGGCCGCGCCTTTTCCGAAGTCGGCATATTGGCCAGCGTGATCGGCGGCGAAGGACGGATTCGCGCTTCCAATCAGGCGTTCGCGTTGCGCGCTACCGGGCGGATTGACGCCAATATATCAGGCCGCAACTTCATCAATTTCCTGCGTTCCGATGACAAGGGTACGATTTTTTTCGAGCGCGAGGGCCGGCACGGCACTCCGGTCCGTCTTTTCCATATCCCGCTTGATCGGGAAAAGGAAAAGGGGCCTGCGTTGATCCTGCTGATCGATGATGATGGCGGAATGGTTGAACGCGGCAAGGCTCTGGAGCAGGTCGAATCGATGTTGTCGCTGCTGCCGCTTGGGCTGGCGTTGACCGACCGTGACGGTCGGTTCCTGTTTCTCAACGAAGCCTTCGCCAAGACCGCCGGCATCGGCGAAAAGGAACAACCGCTTTATCCCGGCGATCTGATGATCCGCGATGACAAGTCCGCGGTGGCTGACGCTGTGCGGCGCTACGCCAGCGGTCCGGCGCTGGCGGGTGATCTGGCAGTGCGCCTGCGCAGTGGCGGCGAGGAGCCGGTGGCGCTCGGCATTGCGGGTATCCGCGGATTGGGCGAGGCCGCGGTGCTGCTTTCAATCCGGGACAATAGCGAAGAATCGAAACTGAAGAGCCAGGTCGCCCAGGCCACGAAGATGCAGGCAGTCGGTCAACTCGCCGGCGGCGTGGCCCATGACTTCAACAATATTCTGACCGCGATCATCGGTCATTGTGATCTGATGTTGCTGCGCCATGCGCCTGGTGACAGCGATTATGACGATATCCAGCAAGTCAAGAATAACAGCAACCGGGCTGCGGGATTGACCAGGCAATTGCTCGCTTTCTCCCGGCAGCAAACACTGCGGCCGCAAGTATTGCAGCTTCCCGATGTGGTGGCGGATGTCTCGAACCTGCTCAAGCGCCTGCTCGACGAGACGATCGAACTGGAAGTAAGGCACGGGCGCAATCTGGGGCTGGTCCGCGCCGATCCCGGGCAGCTGGAACAGGTGATCATAAATCTCGGCGTCAACGCGCGCGATGCGATGCCGGGCGGCGGAAAGATTTCGATTTCGACCCAGGCGGTCGTGGCGTCCGATGTCCGTGCATTGAAAAGCGATATATTGCCGATCGGCGACTATACGGCACTGATATTCTCTGACTCCGGCAACGGCATTCCACCGCATGTTATCGGCAAGATATTCGAACCGTTTTTTACAACCAAGGCTGTGGGCAAGGGCACCGGACTCGGTCTGTCTACGGTCTACGGAATCATCAAACAGTCAGGCGGCTATATTTTTGCCGATTCCAAGCCAGGCGAGGGTACCACCTTCTCGATCTATTTCCCGGTCCACCGGCCAACGGCGGAGGATACGGCACGGGCGACCCTAAGCTCGCCGCCGGTCAAGGCGACGGCAAAGAAGGAACTGTGGGGAACCGGCCATATCCTGCTTGTCGAGGACGAGGATATGGTGCGAGCGGTCGCGGAACGCGCACTGACGCGCCAGGGCTATACCGTGGTAACCGCCAGCGAAGGCGAGGAGGCTCTGGGCTTGCTTGCAGACCAGGCCGGCAAGGAAGAGCAGTTTGACATGATCGTGTCAGATGTAGTGATGCCGAATATGGATGGCCCCACGATGGCAAAGCATGTGCGAAAAAAATATCCGGACCTGCCGATCCTGTTCATGTCTGGCTATGCCGAGGAACAATTGCGCAAGTCGATTGATCTCGACAAGGTCAATTTCCTGCCAAAGCCCTTTTCCGTTGCCCAAATCGCCGAAGCCGTCGGCGAGACGTTGGCCGAACATGCCAAAACGGACTAAATACAACTTGATTACATTTTAAAATCAACAAGATAATTTATATTTCAAAAAATAGTGTTCCCCTCTTGTTCTATGAGAACAAATAAGGTACATCATCTCAATCATTGATTGATGATGGTTAAGCATTTAGCGAAGGGGACAGGCAAATGGCCGGCAATTTAAAAGTCGTAGAATCGGAAAATCAGTTGAACTCATCAGACAGACAAAAGGCGCTCGACGCCGCACTGGCGCAGATCGACCGCGCCTTCGGCAAGGGCTCGGCGATGAAGCTGGGCCAGCGCAAGGCACTCGAAATCGAAGCTATCTCAACCGGTAGCCTGGGACTGGATATCGCGCTGGGCATCGGGGGATTGCCAAAAGGTCGCGTGATTGAAGTGTACGGTCCGGAAAGCTCCGGCAAGACGACACTCGCGTTGCATGTCATTGCCGAAGCACAGAAGGCAGGCGGTACCGCTGCCTTTGTTGATGCGGAACATGCGCTGGACCCTGTCTATGCCAAGGCACTGGGCGTCAATACGGACGAACTGATCATCTCGCAGCCCGATACCGGCGAGCAGGCGCTGGAGATCACCGATACACTCGTCCGGTCCAACGCGATCGACATACTGGTTGTCGACTCGGTTGCTGCTCTGGTTCCGCGTGCGGAAATTGAGGGCGAGATGGGCGATACCCATGTCGGTCTGCAGGCCCGGCTGATGAGCCAGGCGTTGCGCAAGCTGACCGGCTCGATCAGCCGCTCCAAATGCATGGTGATCTTCATCAACCAGATCCGCATGAAAATCGGCGTGATGTACGGCAATCCGGAAACCACGTCGGGCGGCAACGCGCTGAAATTCTATGCTTCGGTTCGCCTCGACATCCGGCGTACCGGCCAGATCAAGGAACGCGATGATATTGTTGGCAACACCACCCGCGTCAAAGTGGTCAAGAACAAGGTCGCGCCGCCGTTCAAGCAGGTCGAGTTCGACATCATGTACGGCCAGGGCATTTCCAAGGTGGGCGAGATCATCGATCTCGGCGTGAAGGCCGGAGTCGTTGAAAAATCGGGTGCATGGTTCTCCTATGACTCGGTCCGTATCGGACAGGGGCGCGAGAATTCGAAACGCTTCCTGCTCGAAAATCCGGAGATGATGGCGAAGCTGGAAAACCAGATCCGCGGCAAGCAGGAAGAAGTGGCCGAGGAAATGATGACCGGTCCGATCGGCAAGGCCGGTGACGGTGATGATGACGCTTAGCTGATTTGTAGGTCAGCGTGGCAATGGCGGAGGTGCCGACCAGATAGGCCCTTCCCGTCGCTCCGCTGCCCTTTGGTCGAGAACGCATTGCTCCTTGACCGATCCATGAAGAAAATTCCGCTTTTGCCGGATCACTCTCCCCCGAGGCGATCCATGGCATAGGGCCGTCCTTCTGTCCCCCGACATCAAGGACGGCCCGTTTTTCATTCATATTGCATGGATCAAATGTTGGAAAAGATTGACATTTGACCGCTTACAACGCTTCGTTGGCCCTGACTTCGACCAACTTTGAACTTTGCGGAAGGCCATTATGACCATCATCGTCCACCACCTCGAAAATAGTCGCTCCCAACGCATAATATGGCTGCTGGAGGAACTTGGGCTTCCCTACGAGATAAAGCGCTACGAACGTCATCCCAAGACCCAGAAAGCGCCGGACAGTCTGAAAGCCATTCATCCGCTTGGCAAATCGCCGATGATCGAGGACGACGGCGAAGTGATCATTGAGACCGCCGCGATTGCCGAATATCTGGTGGCAAAGGCCGGCGGCAAACTGGGCGCACCGAACGACGCGACGGGCGCGCGCCTCTATACCCAGTATCTCCATTTCGCCGAAGGCTCGATGATGCCGCCGCTTTACGGGCTGCTCGTGGTTGGCCGCCTCGGCCTGCTTGGCCTGCCGGCGCGCAAGCCGGTCGGTCAGATGGTCACAGACCTGCTGGTCTGGCTCGAGACCGAATTGGCAGACCGTGACTATTTTGCCGGGGAGACGCTGACCGCAGCCGATGTCATGATGAGCTTTCCGCTCGAAGCCTGTCAGACACGCGCCGGGCTGGACAGTCGCTATCCGAATTTGCAGGCTTGGCTAGAGCGGATTCATGCCCGTCCACAATATCAGGCAGCGCTCGAAAAGGGCGGCCCCTATGCCTTCGCCTGACAGACGCCGATTTTGCGAGCTAGTGCAATGACAGGATTGTCAACGGCAGATCGCTCGCCTAAGTCGATGCCATGCAAACAACCAATGATATAAGACGGTCGTTCCTCGACTATTTTTCCGATCAGGGTCACGAAATCGTACCGTCGGCGCCGCTGATACCGTATAATGATCCCACGCTGATGTTCATCAATGCGGGGATGGTTCCGTTCAAGAATATCTTCACCGGCGCCGAAAAAGCTGCCTATACCACAGCGACTTCGAGCCAGAAATGCGTGCGGGCGGGCGGTAAGCACAATGACCTCGACAATGTCGGCTATACCGCACGCCATCACACCTTCTTTGAAATGCTGGGCAATTTTTCCTTCGGCGACTATTTCAAGGAACAGGCGATCCACCATGCCTGGAATCTGATCACAAAAATCTGGGGCATTTCCCCGGACCGCCTGACCGTGACCGTCTACCATACAGACGACGAAGCGTTCGACCTGTGGAAGAAAATCGCCGGCCTGCCGGACGAGCGGATCATCCGAATCGCGACCAGTGACAATTTCTGGTCGATGGGCGACACCGGCCCCTGCGGCCCGTGCAGCGAGATATTCTACGATCACGGTGAGCATATCGCCGGCGGCCCTCCCGGCAGTCCGGACGAGGATGGCGACCGCTTTGTCGAAATCTGGAATCTGGTGTTCATGCAATATGACCAGCGCGGCGAGGGCGACCGCGTCGACCTGCCGAAGCCGTCGATCGATACCGGCATGGGCCTGGAACGGATCGCCGCCGTCATGCAGGGCGTGCACGACAATTATGAGATCGACCTGTTCAGGGCGCTGATCGCCGAATCAGGTTCGCTGACCGGCACGGTTACCACCGGCGACAATCAGGCCAGTCACCGGGTCATTGCCGACCACCTGCGTGCCTCGTCCTTTCTTGTCGCTGATGGCGTGTTGCCGTCCAACGAAGGCCGCGGTTATGTGCTGCGCCGGATCATGCGCCGCGCGATGCGCCATGCCCATTTGCTGGGGGCCGCGGATCCGCTGATGCACCGGATGGTCGGTGCGCTGACCGGCGAAATGGGCAATGCCTTTCCCGAACTGATCCGCGCCAAGCCGCTGATCGAGGAAACCCTGCTGCGCGAGGAAACCAATTTCCGGCAGACGCTGGCCAACGGACTGAAGCTGCTCGACGCCGAGATCGCGGACATGGGTGAAGGCGATGTCCTGCCCGGTGAAACGGCGTTCAAGCTCTATGACACGTTCGGATTTCCCTATGATCTGACCGAAGACGCCTTGCGCGTCCGCTCGCTCGGCGTGGACCGGGAAGGCTTCGACAAGGCGATGGCGGAACAGAAAGCCGCTGCCCGTGCCGCCTGGAAAGGGTCCGGCGATCAGGCCTCCGATGCCGTGTGGTTTGACATCGCCGAGCGTGAGGGCAGCACCGAATTTACCGGCTATACGTCAGAGGAAGGCGAGGGCGTAGTGGTCGCGCTGGTCAAGGATGGCCAGGAGATCGCGGCGGCGGAAAGCGGCGATAAAGTCACCCTGCTGACCAACCAGACCCCGTTCTACGGTGAAAGCGGCGGCCAGATGGGCGACGCCGGCGAAATTTCCGGAACGGACGGCTTTCAGGCCGACGTTACCGACACGCGGAAACCGCTGGGTCGCCTGCATGCTCACCAGATCGAAATCCGGTCCGGCTCGGTGTCGGTCGGCGACAGCGTGCATCTGGCCGTGGATGGCAATCGGCGCAGCGCGCTGCGGGCCAATCACAGCGCCACCCATTTGCTGCACAAGGCACTGCGGCATCATCTCGGCGACCATGTAACGCAAAAGGGCAGCCTGGTGGCACCGGACCGGCTGCGCTTCGATTTCTCGCATGTATCGGCTCTGACCGAAGCCGAAATGAACGCCGTGGAAGCTGATGTGAACGCGCAGATCCGGGGCAACAGCCCGGTCACGACGCGCCTGATGAGTCCTGACGACGCAGTAGCCGCGGGCGCGCTGGCGCTGTTTGGCGAAAAATATGGTGACGAAGTCCGGGTGCTTTCGATGGGGACAGAGGACAAGCTGGATTATTCGGTCGAACTGTGCGGGGGCACCCATGTCCGCGCGCTTGGCGATATCGGGGTGATGGTGATCATCGCGGAATCGGCAGTGGCCAGCGGTGTGCGCAGGATCGAGGCGCTGACTGGCGAAGCGGCACGCCTGTGGCTCACCGACCGCGACGCGAAGCTCAAGGCGATTGCGGCGACACTCAAGTCCTCGCCGGAGGAAGCGGCCGATCGCGTCGCGACGCTGGTGGAGGAACGCAAGAAGCTGGACCGCGAACTGACCGAGGCAAAGAAAGCGCTGGCGCTGGCTGGCGACGGCGGCGGCGCGAAAGCGGCGGAGACGGAAACGATCGGCGATATCGCCTTTGCGGGGCAAGTGATCCAGGGCCTCAATCCCAAGGAATTGCGCGGACTGGTGGATCAGGCAAAGAAGCAACTGTCGAGCGGCGTCAGCGCCCTGGTGGCGGTCAATGAGGGACGGGCCACGGTGGCCGTCGGTGTCACCGATGATCTGACCGGACGCTTTAGCGCCGTGGATCTGGTTCAGGCCGGCGTGGCAGCGGTTGGCGGCAAGGGCGGCGGCGGTCGTCCGGACATGGCCCAGGGCGGCGGACCCGATGGCGCAAGGGCCGAGGACGCGATTGCGGCGATCAGGTCTGTTCTTGCGGGCTGAGTCCGTCGGGAACCAGATCGTCAGCGGTCGCCTGACCAGTGGTTGTGCTCATCGATTTTAATTTGGGTTCCTGCTCGAGATCGCCTTCTTCCTGAATCTGCTTGCGGTAGATATCGCGCAATTCGTGGATCGAAGCGATGACGGGGCCCATGGCCACGCCATTTTCGACGAGCACCGCCTCTGACAGTTGCAGGGAGCCTTCCAGCGCTTCCGGTACCGCATTGGTCGCCCCGGCCTGATAAAGCTCGGCCGCGTGCTCAATGTCCCGGGCTCTTGCAATGATCGTCAGGTCGGGCACCCATGCACGGACCTTTTTGACGATCTGCACCGACAAGACCGGTTCGTCCATCGTCAGGACCAGCGCCTTGGCATGGCCTAGCCGCAGCCGGTCGAGCATCTCGTTGCGCGATACATTGCCGAAAATGATCGGATAGCCTTCGCGGCGGGCCTTGGCGACTGCATCGATATTCGATTCCACTGCCAGAAATTTCTGATCGTGGGTTTTGAGCAGGTCTGCCACCAGCTTGCCGACCCGGCCAAAGCCGATGATGATGGTCTGCTGGGCCTCGACCGGTTGCTCGTCCGGTGCCGGACCACCATCGCTGCGCATCTCCATCCGCCGGGCGATGTCATGGCCAAAGCGGGCCAGCAGCGGCGTGATGGTCAGGCCAATGGCGGTCACGATCTGCCAGAAGGCCGCGGTCTGGGGCTGGATCAGCTGCGCTTGCGTCGCTGCGGCCAGTACGATCAGGGTCGTTTCGGAGGGGCTGGACATCAACACGCCGGCTTCGGTGGCGGTGCCGGGGCGAGCGCCGGCGAAACGGAGCAAGCCGCCCGTGACGGCGGCCTTGACCAGAACCACACCGACGACGGCGGTGATCAGGCTGGCCCAGTTTTCCAGAACGACCCGAATATCGACCTGCATGCCGACGGTGATCAGGAACACCCCGAGTGCCAGCCCTTTGAACGGCTGGGTAATGACTTCGACTTCGCCGTGATATTCGGTTTCAGCGATCAGCAGGCCGGCAAGCAGTGCCCCGACAATGGGAGAAAGACCGGTTGCTGCTGTTGCCAGACTGGCCAGAATGATAACCAGCAAGCTGACCGCGAGGAACAGTTCGGGGCTCTTGGTCCGCGCCGCCTGCGCGAATATCCGCGGCAGCAGCAGGCGGCCGAGCACCAGCATGCCGATGATGACGGCACCGCCCATGAGCAGCGTCCGCCCCAGCTCGTCCCAGCCGCCGTCGGCGGTTATCGCCGGTGAAATGGCGCCGAGCAGGAAAATGATCGGGACGATGGCGACGTCCTCGAACAGAAGCATGGCCAGCGCCGCACGTCCGACCGGGCTTTTGGTCCCGGACATGGGCAGTACCAGCGCGGTCGACGACAAGGCCAGCGCGAGACCGAGGCCCAGCGCTCCTGGCGCATTCTGGCCAAGCAGATACAGCACCGAGCCGATAATCAGTCCGGACGCCAGCAACTCGGCCGCACCGACGCCGAAGACAAGCCGCCTGAGCGACCAGAGCCGCTTGAACGACAGTTCGAGGCCAATCGAGAACAGCAGCAATATGATCCCCATCTCGGCGAAGGGTTCGATCGCCTCGCGGTCGCTGATTGTGACAAATTGCAGCCATTCATACTGGCTTTGGAGCGACCCCAGGCCCGAAGGGCCGAGCAGAAGACCGACCAGAATGAAGCCGATGATCGGCGTGATCCGGAACCGGGTAAAGGCAGGGATCACGATACCGGCTGCGCCGAGAATCACGATGGCGTCGATAAAGGCGGGATTGTCGAGCGGACTGTGCATGGGAGGACTCTATATACGAAGCATGCTATTTGTCAGCAGCTTACATTGTGGAGAGGGTCAATGAATCCCAATAAACACGATATTTTGATTGTTGGCGGCGGTCCAGCGGGGATGATGGCAGGATTGTTGTTCGCGCGTGCCGGACTGACAGTGGCTGTGCTGGAGAAACACGCGGATTTCCTCCGCGATTTTAGGGGAGATACGGTGCATCCGTCGACGCTGGAACTTTTCCATCAGCTGGGGCTGCTTGAGGAATTGCTTCGTTTGCCGCACAGCCGGGTGGATCAGGCCTCCATTCATATTGCCGGTCGCAAGATGAAGGTTATCGACTTTCGGCAATTGCCGGTGGCGGCACCCTATATCGCGATGATGCCGCAATGGGACTTGCTCAATTTCATTGCCGGCAAGGCAAATCAATATCCCGGCTTCGACCTGCATATGGCCAGCGAAGCGGTTGATCTTGTCCGGGACGGGTCAGGGCGCGTTTGTGGTGTCGAGACTCGAAGCGGTGATAAATTATACGCCAGACTGGTGATTGCTGCCGACGGCAGGCGGTCGCTGTTGCGCGGCAAGGCGGCGCTGCCACTGCGCAAGATCGGCGCGCCGATGGATGTCTTCTGGTTCCGGATCGACAAACCGGGCGCCCATGGCGGGGATGTTTTCGGCACTGTGCAGGCAGGCAGGTTCATGGTGATGATCGACCGGGGGGACTATTATCAGTGTGCGTTTGTCTTCAACAAAGGACAGGCAGACCGGGTGAGAGCGGCCGGGCTGGAGACCTTCCGCGACAGTCTGCGGTCTCTGGTACCGGATTTGGCTTCAGCGTTCGATCAGATCCGCAGCTGGGATCAGGTCAAGATGCTGGAAGTGGCACTGGATCGGTTGGAGCGCTGGCACAGCCCTGGTTTTCTGGCGATAGGTGATGCGGCGCATGCGATGTCACCAATTGCCGGCGTCGGCATCAATATCGCCGTTCAGGACGCAGTGACCGCTGCCAATGTGCTGGCCGCGCCCATGGCGAGAGGAAGCAGTCCTGACCCGTTGCTGGAACAGATTTATCGCCGCCGGATCAAGCCGGTGCGGCGGATGCAGGCCTTTCAGAAGCTCGCGCAGGACCGCGTGATCGCGCCGCTGTTGCGACGCACTCGGCCAATCGAGAAGCCGTTTTTGCTGTTGCGGGTGCTGAACCGGGTGGCACTTTTGCGCCGTATCCCGGGGCGGATTGTCGGGCTGGGCTTCGGGCGAGAGGATGTCCACGCACCCGAAGCCGCCAGCCGGACGGAATGACTATTTCCAGTTCTGCATCTCGGTTTCGAGATTCGAACGAACCGCCTCGAAAAACTGTTCGGTCGTCATCCATGACTGGTCGGGGCCGATCAGGATCGCGAGATCCTTGGTCATGTCACCATTTTCGACGGTCTGGATGCAGACCCGCTCCAGAGTTTCGGCGAAACGCGTTACATCAGGCGTATCGTCGAACTTGCCGCGATAGATCAGGCCGCGCGTCCAGGCAAAGATCGAGGCGATCGGGTTGGTCGAGGTCGCCTTGCCCTGCTGGTGCTGGCGGTAATGGCGGGTGACGGTGCCGTGCGCCGCTTCGGCCTCGACGCAATCGCCGGTCGGGGTCATCAATACCGAAGTCATCAGGCCGAGCGAACCAAAGCCCTGCGCAACCGTGTCCGACTGCACGTCGCCATCATAATTCTTGCAGGCCCAGACAAACTTGCCACTCCATTTCAGTGCCGAAGCCACCATGTCATCGATCAGGCGATGTTCGTAGGTAATTCCCGCCTTGTCGAACTTGTCCTTGAACTCTGCCTGGAAGATTTCCTCGAACAGATCCTTGAAGCGCCCGTCATAGGCTTTCATGATTGTGTTCTTGGTCGACAGATAGACCGGCCATTCGCGGTTCAGTCCGTAATTCATCGAGGCGCGGGCGAAATCCCGAATCGAGTCATCGAGATTGTACATCGCCATGGCGATACCGGGGGACGGGAACTGGAACACTTCCTCGTCGATCGTGTCGCCATTGTCGCCTTCCCAGATCAGACGCAGCTTGCCGGGGCCGGGGACCTTGAAATCGGTGCTGCGATACTGGTCGCCAAAGGCATGACGGCCGACCACGATAGGATCGGTCCAGCCCGGCACGAGGCGGGGGACATTGTCGATCACGATCGGTTCGCGGAATACAACGCCGCCGAGGATGTTGCGGATTGTACCATTGGGCGATTTCCACATCCGCTTGAGACCAAATTCCTCGACCCGGTCTTCGTCCGGCGTGATCGTCGCGCATTTTACGCCGACGCCGTGTTTCTTGATCGCATTTGCGGCATCAACCGTGATCTTGTCGTTGGTATCATCGCGAACTTCGATCGAGAGATCATAATAATGCAAGTCAATGTCGAGATAGGGTTCAATCAACCGTTCGCGAATCCATTGCCAGATGATCCGCGTCATTTCGTCGCCGTCAATTTCGACGACCGGGTTTTTGACCTTGATTTTCGACATATCGTGTAATTCTTTCCTGAAACGGGAACACAAGGGAGGAATGATGTTGCCAGCCTCTTAGCAAAGATTGGCATTTGTTCAACCTAGAGTTGCGGAGATCTGTGGCCCGTGGCTTTGCGAAATGCCGATACCGAAATTTCAATATATCAACGGGAGTGTTGTCAGAACTCTGACCGGTCCCTAAGTAGCATTCATGGCAATCGAAAAATATTCAAACAAGGGGCTGGGAGAAGCCAAATGGTCTTTTCCCCCGGTGCATCCTGAAGGCCGCAAATTTGCGGTAATCGCTGCGGTTATAACCGTGTTTTTTGCGCTGATGGCGTGGGAGACCCTGGCTTGGCCGATGGCGGGTGTTACCGCTTGGGTACTGGCGTTTTTCCGGGATCCGAAACGGGTGACGCCGCTAGACGAGAAATATATCGTCGCGCCCGCCGATGGCCTGGTAAATTTGATAATGCCGGTGAAGCCGCCGGTCGAATTGCAGGGCGAGGGTGGACTCGGGGACGAAGAGCTGATCCGGGTTTCGATTTTCATGAGCGTTTTCGATGTGCACATCAATCGCACGCCGATCGAAGGCACGGTAAAGCGTCAGGCCTATATTTCCGGCAAATTTCTCAATGCCGACCTCGACAAGGCGAGTGAAGAAAATGAACGGCAGCATTTTCTGGTAGAACGCAATGATGGCCTGAAAGTCGGTTTTACCCAGATTGCCGGTCTGGTGGCACGCCGGATCATGTCTTTTGTCAAGGAAGGTGATTTTGTTGCAGCCGGACAGCGAATCGGACTGATTCGATTCGGCAGCCGGGTCGATGTCTATCTCCCCAAGGGAACAACGCCCAATGTCGTGCTCGGACAACGGTCAATCGCCGGTGAAACTGTCCTTGCAGTGGTTGGCGAGATGAAAGAGATCGAAGGTGTGGGGCAATGATCACCGGTCGGCCTGATAGCGGATTGCGGCAAGGCTGATGGCTGGAAAAGGTTCGTTGAAGCAGCCAGAGCGCGGCATCCCGCTGCGCGCGTTCGTGCCGAATGCGGTTACTGCGCTGGCGCTTTGCGTCGGCCTGAGCAGTGTCCGTTTCGCCTATATGGACAATTGGGTGCTGGCTGCCGCAGCGATCGTTCTGGCAGGGATATTGGACGGCCTGGACGGCCGCATCGCCCGTCTGCTGAATGCGCAAAGCCGCTTTGGTGCGGAACTGGATTCACTGTCGGATGTGATTGCATTCGGTGTATCTCCTGCGCTGGTCATGTTTCTCTGGTCGACGCAATATATGCCGCAATTCGGCTGGGTGCTGGCGCTCACTATGGTTGTCGCCTGCGCGCTCCGGCTGGCACGGTTCAATGCCCTGATCGACGCTGATGACCAGCCGCACAAGTCCGCCGGATTTCTGACGGGAATCCCGGCACCCGTGGGTGCCGGACTGGCGATGCTGCCGCTATATTTATGGATGATCACGGACGAAGAATTCTTTCGCCATTATGCGTTGGTGGCGCCCTGGATCGTACTCATTGCATTTCTCATGCTGTCGAACACGGCGACGTTCAGCTGGTCCTCCCTCCGGTTGCGCAAGAATATCAGACTGGAAGCGATCGCTATCATTGCTTTGATCGGCGTTGCGCTGATCAATTCTCCATGGATCATGCTTTCCGCGATCAGTATCGGCTATCTGATCTTGATACCGTTCAGCGTCCGGAGCTATGCCAAGGTCAAGCGGCAACGCGCAGCGGAGCGGGCTGCAGCGAGCGATGCTGGTTCATAAGCTGCGGCGCTTTGACGGTCCGGTGACGATAGGGCAATGAAGCGATAGCGGCGCCCTCCCGCTCGGATCCCAGCTCCGATTCAATCACGCTGGCAATCCTGTCCCGATATTGAGCAAACATCAGCGCGATCACGGTGATGGAGCCGAATAATGCGAGCGCGAAAAAGGAAGAAATAGCGATACCGAGCATGTGACAATCCCATATGTTCTATCAATGAACTCTTAATGTTCCATATCTGTTCTCGTTGTCAAGCATTATTTGAAGTAGCACTGACGGGTCCGCTGAATTGCGCCGCGGTTCTGCATTGTGGCGATATCCGGTGATCCAAAAAAAGAGGGCTCTGACAAGCAGAACCCTCGAGGTAGCGTTTTGGGAACGCAAATCGTTAGCGCCATGTTTCCATATCCGGCGTCGCTATGACCGGTTTTCGATGATCAGAAGTCAAACCCGACCGTCACGCCATATTGGCGCGGTGCAATTCCGGTTCCGAATGTAAACAGTCCGGCAACAGGCAGAGCGGAACCCAGCCCGCGATTATCGGCCAGATTGCGTCCGAAAGCGCGCACGTATATTTCTGAGTCATCAACAAATGTATGCGTATAGGTGATCGATGCAGACAGATCGTCCTGAGACTGGTGCAGGCCGCGCGGATCATTCTGTCCGAAATTGCCCGCCGCTGCTACGATAGTAGTTTGATACGAGCTCGTCGTGCTGTATTTTGCATTGAAGTTCAGGCTGTCACTGTCGGTAACCGCCAGCTCGTAATTGGCGGCAATCGAGACAGACACATTCGGCGCCCGGCGCAATTCCCGGCTTGACGCATCTTCGCCCGGATCCTGCACACCATCAAGGTTCAGGTCGATGAAGAAATCATCATATTTCGCATCGAGCAAACCGAGTGACCCGACTATCGTAAAGCCGTCGAATAGCTCGGCACGCATGTCAATTTCCGCACCCAATATGGAGGCCGTTGCCGCGTTCAGGGTTACGGTTTCCTGCGGATTGGGAGAGCCTGGTGGTGTGGCCTGAACCACATCTTCCTGCTTGTCGTTATATTTGGTGTAGAAGCCTGCCATGTTGAGCGTGACACGGCCGTCTGCGAATGTGGTCTTTGCACCGATTTCGAAGGAATCCACCGTTTCCGGACCAAAGGACACAGCGACGGAAGTCGGGCTGTTGGCGCGACCGTTAAAGCCACCGGACCGGTAACCGCGGGCATAGGATCCGTAGACAAGAATATCGTCGTTGAAGCGATAGTCGAGGCTGACGCGTGGCGTAAACTGACTCCATTTGTCCTTGTTGGAGAGGGCGAGAAGCGGTCCCGGTCCGGCAAAGATCGAGCGCGTATACCGTTTCTTGTCTGTGGAATACCGCGCGCCGACACTCAGGCGAAGCTGGTCGGTCAGGGTGATATCAAAGTCGCCAAAGGCGGCATAGGATTTGGTTTCGTGATCCGTTTCAGCGGGCAGGGCAAAGCCAGTGGGCAGGGTTGTCGTTTGCTGCAACTGATATTCATTGTTGAAATAGAACAGTCCGACGACGCCGCTGAATCCTTCGGTGAAATCTCCGGCGAGACGCAGCTCCTGACTGAACTGGCGATATTGCTGGGCACGGCTGGTGGTAAAGAACGGAATGGAAGTTCCGTCAAAGTCCTGAATGACCAGTTCATCGGAATCTTTGAGCGCGGTGATAGACGAAATGGTCAAGTCGCCGAAATCATAATTGATCCGCGCGGAATACGCATCCTCATTGAAATCGGTGCTGCCGAGCGTGTTGCTGAAAACCGTGTACAGATCATCTTCCGTGTTGCGGTTGCATTGTGCCGCAACCGCAGGAATGCCACAAATTGCCTCGCCCGTTAGGGAAAGTGAGGACACGGCCGGATCCCCCCCGATTTTGGTGAATTCGGCGGTCAGCAATATTTCGAGATCCGGGCTTGGTTCAATCAGGATTGTACCGCCAACATTCCGGATGCTGTTTGCTCCGGTGCGGCGCCCCAGTGTGACATTGTTGTAATAGCCGTCGAATGTGCGGTCCGAGGCGAAGAATTTTGCACCGAATACATCGCTGTCTCCGATATTCAGTACGGCGTTGAATTCTTCCCGGCCGTAGTTCCCGAAGGTTGTTTCGGCGCGCAGACCAAATTCTTTGGTCGGCCGCGTGCGCGATACATTGATGACACCGCCAATCGTGTTGCGGCCAAACAAGGTGCCTTGCGGTCCCCGCAACACTTCGATCGTTTCAAAGTCGAATGCATTTGTGAGCTGGGCGGTATTGGTGCCGGTAAAGACCCCGTCGATCACGACGCCGACAGTGGGTTCGAAACTTTTCTCCACATCCTCGAAGCTGACGCCGCGCAGGGAGATTGCACCTGCACCCGGGCCTGCTGCGACAGGGTCGATGACGAGGCTGGGGGAAAGCGTTTCCAGATCCTCGATATTCAGGGCGCCCTGGGCACCGAGCTGTTGGGTGCTGATCACGGTGACGGCAAGCGGCACGTCCTGAACGGATTCGGAATCGCCGCGCAGGCGACCGCTCACGACAATGATATTGCTATCGTCTTCAACCTGATCATCCGTGGCCTGTTGGGCCAGGGCAGGAGTGCTGCATGCGATGGCGCCGAGCATGGTCCCGTAGGCCAGCTTGGTTTTGAATGCGCGTGTTCTGGAAACCATAATTCTTCTCCCCCTTGCTTTTGTTGACAGGCATATCCCTATCTCTTCTATTAAATGAATATACGATCATTTATTGGTATGGCCCATCATCAAAACTGACAGGCGGGGGTCGTGCGAGCGGTGTTCCGGGTGTCAGATCAGTTCAGTCAGGAGAGACCGATGCCGTTGCCCGATAGAATGATTGCCTTGCTGATCGCGTCGGCGACGCTGGGGTTGGCCGGATGCCAGAACGCCGGAACCCTGGCATCGGAAAATGATGCCGCGATAGATGTCGAGGTCTCGCCCGTGCCAGATGATGTCTACTGGGGGGACCTGCATGTGCACTCCAACCTGTCTTTTGACAGCAACAGTTTCGGCAACCAGAATTTGGGCCCCGAAGCCGCCTACCGATTTGCCCGGGGTGAAGAAGTGCAGACTTCGTCTGGCCAGCGGGCGAAACTGAGTCGTCCGCTGGATTTTCTGATGGTCGCCGATCATGCGGAATATCTTGGGTTGCTCACCGGCATTCAAGACGGAAGCAAAGCGGCGCTCTCCACCACCCTCGGAAAAAGATGGCAGGGATATTTGAAAAATGCCGAAGGCATGGGGCCGATCATGGACGAATATGTCGCCATGGTGACAGGCGTGCGACCCCAGGAAGTGCCCGGCAAGGCGTTTACAAAAACCGTCTGGAAATATGTCGTGGATGTTGCAGAGCGATATAATGATCCGGGCAAGTTCACCGCCTTTGCCGGTTATGAATGGACCTCCATGCCGGGTGGCCGCAACATGCACCGGGTTGTCGTGTTCAGGGACGGGCCGGAAAAAACCGGCCAGATAATCCCGTTCTCCGCGCTCGAAAGCGATGACCCCGAACGGCTGTGGGAGTTCCTAGATCAATATGAGCGTTCGACCAGGGGCAATGTACTCGCCATCGCGCATAATGGAAATCTGTCCGGCGGGCTGATGTTCGATGATACCACCTTGTCGGGAAAGCGGTTGACGACGGATTATGCAAAAACGCGCATGCGCTGGGAGCCCGTCTATGAAGTTACCCAGGTCAAGGGTGACGGGGAAGCGCATCCATTATTGTCGCCAGACGATGAATTCGCGGATTTCGAAACCTGGGACGAAACCGACATTTCGCTCAAACCAAAACCCAATGACCCTGTTTTGCGCAAGAAGATGCTGGCAGGCGAATATGCCCGCAGCGGTCTGAAAAAAGGGCTGTCCTATCAGGCGAAACTGGGGGCAAATCCCTATCAGTTCGGGCTGATGGGCTCGACCGACACGCACACCGCCCTGTCCACTGCGGACGACAATAACTTCTGGGGGAAGTTCAAGGACTCGGAGCCTTCTGCGGTACGCTCGTCCAGCAAGATGGGGCACGCGCTATGGCCCAACGCCAAGCTGACCGCTTCCGGCTACACGGGTATCTGGGCACGGGCCAATACGCGGACAGAGCTATTTGATGCCATAAAGCGCCGCGAGATTTATGCGACAACCGGACCGCGCATCAAATTACGGCTGTTCGCGGGTTGGAGCTTTGCGGCAGATGATCTCAAGCGAAAATCCTTTGCCGAATGGGGCTATGGAAACGGAGTTCCGATGGGCGGGGTATTGTCTTCCGGAAAGCATGGGCGGGCGCCCACTTTCCTCGTAAAAGCCCTGAAAGATCCGGAGGATGTCAATTTGCAACGTGTACAAATTGTGAAGGGCTGGCGCACGTCAAATGGCGAGTTGAAAGAAAAGGTCTATGACGTTGCATTGACCAGTAGCGCCAACGGGAATCCCGAATTTTCCGTTTTCTGGAGTGACCCGGATTTCAATGCCGAAGACTATGCCTTCTATTATGTGCGGGTGCTCCAATTGCCGTCCAGGCGGTGGACGGCTTATGATGCCGAACGATATAAAATAAAAATCTCGTCGGAATATCCTGCCTATATTCAAGAGAGGGCCTATAGTTCTCCGGTATGGTATGAACCTGGGGACCATTCATAATATGCTGGCCGGAGGAGTTTCCTGATCGAAGCGAATAGTCAAAGCCGACGCAAAAAGCGAACATTAGGGCGTCCCAAGGGCAGCTCAACTGAAGTCACGAAATCGAAAATCATGGATTCGGCATCCGCTCTCTTTGCCAGATATGACTATTCGGAGGTGAATATGCGGATGATCGCGCGAGAGGCCGGTATCACCAGTTCGGCGATTTACAATCATTATGAATCAAAGGACGAGCTTTTCACAAAAACCGTTCTGCGAATGATGGAAAATACCAGCTCGCGCCTATCACAGGTGATGAACGGGAGTGGGGACTGGAAAGAAAGGCTGGAGAAAATACTGGTGGCTCTGGGAGAAGATCTGAAGGCCAATCCCGGCATCCAGGTCCTGAGCAGTACCACCCAGATCAAACTGGCTCGCGATCCCGAAAAATTTGAGGCGATCCGCAAGGCGCGAAACAATATTGGCCAGGTGTTCCGATCGCTTTTACAGGAGGCTGTCGAGAATGGCGATCTACCCGGAAATACCAAGACCGAAATCGCCGGCGATTTGCTGATGGCCTTCTCGTTCAACGCGATCGGTGCTGTCACGGTGCACTGGAATTCGCAGGAATATATGGCCGACATCCTGGAAAGCTTTAAGAATTTCACGCAGCTGGGACTTTCGGACCATCGCAAGGCAACCAACTTGGGCAGGACCTGAATCGGGGTTGCGGCGATTCAGCGCGGCTTTTGTCCGGCGTGGCCTGTTTTATGGTTGCATTTTCTCCGGCTTCGCCTTAACGGCACCCACATTCCACATGGAAAGCACTCATACCGGTGCCAAAAGGGGCCTTTCAGGCCCTCTGCGGTTCTCAGCTTTCCAGAGGCATAACCGGATAAGGAGAAATATTATGGCGGCCCCTGTCGTCACCCTACAGCAATTGATTGAAGCCGGAGCGCATTTCGGCCACCAGACCCACCGCTGGAACCCGAAGATGAAACCATATATCTTCGGCGCCCGCAACAGCGTCCATATTCTTGACCTTTCGCAGAGCGTGCCTTTGTTCGCACGGGCGCTCGACTTTATCGCCAATGCCACTTCGGCTGGCGGCAAGGTCCTCTTCGTCGGTACCAAGCGTCAGGCGCAAGAGCCGATTGCCGAAGCAGCCCGCGCCAGCGGCCAGCATTTCGTCAACCATCGCTGGCTCGGCGGCATGCTGACCAACTGGAAGACCATTTCCAACTCGATCCGCCGGATGAAGACCCTGGAAGAGCAGCTCGGTGGCGACACCGCTGGCTTTACCAAGAAGGAAGTCCTGCAGATGACGCGCGAGCACACCAAGCTCGAGCTGTCGCTGGGCGGTATCCGCGACATGGGCGGCATTCCCGATGTCATGTTCGTGATCGATGCCAACAAGGAAGAACTGGCGATCAAGGAAGCCAATGTTCTGGGCATTCCGGTCGTCGCGATTCTCGATTCGAACGTTGACCCCAGCAACATCGCTTTCCCGGTTCCGGGCAATGATGATGCGGCGCGTGCCATTCGTCTCTATTGCGAGTCGGTTGCGGCAGCGGCGACCAAGGGCGGCCAGGACGCTTCGGTTGCAGCGGGCGAAGATCTCGGTGCAGCGGTTGCTCCACCGGTCGAGCAGATCGTGTCGAGCGAAGCCAATGCCAGCGCGATGACTTCGGGCGAAGAAGCTGCGGTTGCCGATATTGCCGAAATAGCGGCAGAAATGGCACCGGCTGAAGAGGCTCCTGCTGCGGCAGAGCCAAAGGCTGAAGAAAAAGCGGCTCCGAAAAAGGCTGCGGCCAAGAAAGCCGACGCGAAGAAGGACGAAGAAAAGGCTGACGAAAAAGCCTGAACTTGAAGCTTCTTTCTACCGTCATATATTGGCGGTAACGAAACATAAGAGGGGCGGCATGTTTGCCGCCCCGATTTCACATTTCCCGGTCAAGAAATTGAGGAACGAATAATGGCTATTACAGCAGCAGCAGTGAAAGAACTGCGCGAACGCACCGGTGCGGGCATGATGGATTGCAAAAAGGCACTGAACGAAACCAACGGCGACGTCGAGGCGGCAGTCGATCTGCTGCGCACCAAGGGCCTCGCTGCGGCGCAGAAAAAATCAAGCCGTACCGCGGCCGAAGGCCTGGTTGGCGTTTCTGTTGCAGGCACCAGCGGCGTTGCAGTCGAAGTGAACAGCGAAACCGATTTTGTTGCCAAGAATGACCAGTTTCAGGATTTTGTAGCCAAGGTTACCGACGTGGCACTGGCGCTCAAAACCGACGATGTCGAAGCGCTTGTCGCTGCAGATTATCCCACCGGTGGTACTGTTCAGGACGTGCTGACCAACAATATCGCGACCATTGGTGAAAACCAGACGATCCGCCGCATGAAGACCGTCGCGGTCTCCAACGGACTTGTGGTTCCCTATATTCATAACGCCGTCACTCCGGCCATGGGCAAGATCGGCGTGCTGGTCGCGCTGGAAAGCACCGCAGGCGCGGACGTTCTGGAGCCGCTCGGCAAGCAGATTGCAATGCACATTGCAGCGGCATTCCCATTGGCTCTCAATGCAGACGGCCTTGATCCGGAAATGCTGGCTCGTGAACGCGCGATTGCAACCGAAAAGGCTGCTGAGTCCGGCAAGCCGGACAATATTGTCGAAAAAATGGTTGATGGCGCGATGGCAAAATTTGCCAAGGAGAACGCACTGCTTAGCCAGACGTTCGTCATGGACAACAAGACTCCTGTCGCGCAGGTTGTCGAACAGGCTGGCAAAGCTGCTGGCGCGGAAATCAAGCTGACGGAATATGTCCGCTTCCAGCTGGGCGAAGGCATTGAGAAAAAAGAAGAAGATTTTGCAGCCGAAGTTGCTGCTGCGGTTGCCGGCTGATCCAGCAACAGATTGAATATTTCAGGCGGTAACGCTTGGCAGCATGGCGCGGACTATCTATGGTCTGCGCCATTGTTGTATTTGGGGCCGGGCTTTGATTCCGGCGGGATGGAATTTGCATGAAACGACCGGCGTTCAAACGCATATTGCTCAAGCTTTCGGGCGAGGCCCTGATGGGGTCGAACGAATTCGGGATTGACCCGGAGACGGTCAATCGCATCGCGGCCGAAGTGAAATCCGCGAAAGAGGCAGGATTTGAACTCTGCCTGGTTGTGGGCGGAGGCAATATATTCCGCGGGCTGGCGGCAGCGGCCAAGGGCTTCGACCGGACCAGCGCCGACTATATGGGTATGCTGGCCACGGTCATGAACGCGCTGGCGGTGCAGAATGCACTCGAGCAGATGGGTTGCGACACGCGTGTCCTGTCTGCCATTCCGATGGCCAGCGTGTGCGAACCCTATATCCGGCGCAAGGCCGTACGCCATCTGGAAAAGGGCCGCATTGTCATTTTCGCCGCCGGCACAGGCAACCCCTATTTCACGACCGACACGGCTGCAGCCTTGCGCGCGGCGGAAATGGGATGCGAAGCGCTTTTCAAGGGCACGAGCGTTGATGGCATCTACAATGCCGATCCAAAGCTCGATTCCAGCGCGGTCCGCTATGAAGAATTGAGCTTTGACCAGGTGCTAAGCGACAATCTCAAAGTCATGGATGCCAGTGCCGTCGCGCTCTGTCGCGAAAACAAGATACCGATTGTCGTCTTTTCGATCCGGGAGCGGGGTAATCTGGCGACCGTTTTGGGTGGCGGCGGAACGGCCACCATGGTCGGAACAACCGAATAATATTTAGAGGAAACAGTAATGGCAAAATATGACAAAGCCGATCTGCAAAAGCGGATGCTTGGTTCGCTGGAAGCGCTCAAGCACGACTTGAGCGGTCTCAGGACCGGGCGGGCGAATATCGCGCTTCTGGATACGATCAAGGTAGAGGTTTACGGCTCGAACATGCCGCTCAATCAGGTCGCTACCGTTTCCGTCCCCGAACCGCGCATGCTGTCGGTCCAGGTCTGGGACAAGGGCAATATCCAGCCGGTGGAAAAGGCGATCCGTTCTGCCGGCCTGGGCTTGAACCCGATGGTCGACGGCCCCAATATCCGGCTTCCGATTCCTGATCTCACCGAGGAGCGCCGCAAGGACCTGGCCAAGCTGACCGGTCAATTTGCCGAAAAGGCCCGCATTGCCATTCGCAATGTACGGCGGGACGGCATGGATGACCTGAAAGCGGACGAGAGCAAGAAGGAAATCAGTGAAGACGACAAGAAGCGGCTCGAGACCGAAGTTCAGAAGCTGACCGACGAGATGATTGCCGAAGCCGACAAGCTTGCCGAGGCGAAAGAACAGGAAATCCTGACCCAGTGAAGCTTGCGCGTTCCAAGAACGGTTCTGCAGATCCGGTGCACGGCGAGGCGGGGGTGTCCGATCCGACCTATGGTGTGCGCCACGTCGCCATCATCATGGATGGCAACGGGCGATGGGCAAAGCGCAAGCATCTGCCGCGTGCTCTTGGCCACAAGAAAGGCGTCGAAGCGGTCCGAAACATTGTTCGCGTTGCCGGAGAAATGGGCATTGAGGTGATGACGCTTTATGCCTTTTCGTCGGAAAACTGGAATCGACCGGAAGAAGAAGTCAGCGATCTCATGGGATTGCTGCGGCAATATATTCAGTCAGACATCGAAGAATTTGTCCAAAATGGTGTGCGGCTAAAGGTCATTGGCAATTACAAGGCGCTGGATTCGGATATTGTCGCGATGATCGACAATGCGATCGAAAGAACCGCGGGGAATAGCAAAATGACGCTGGCGGTCGCGCTCAACTATGGAGCGCAGGACGAGCTTCTCCGCGCAGCCCGGCATATTGCCAGCCGGGTGAAATCGGGCGAGCTCGATCCGGAAGCAATCAATCTCGATGATATTTCGGGGGCGCTGGATACTGCCGATCTGCCTCCGCTGGATCTGCTGATCCGGACGTCAGGGGAACTGCGTCTGTCCAATTTTCTGCTGTGGCAGGCGGCTTATTCGGAACTGTATTTCACCGATGCGCTCTGGCCGGATTTCGACAAGACCGAGCTCGAAAAGGCATTGCTATCTTTTGGACATCGCGAACGACGGTTTGGTGGACGCTGATCATGGCTGAACCCGCTGCCCCCGCAACCGGCAAAACCAATGAGTTGCAAACCCGCATCATCGTTGGCGTGATTCTGATTGTTGCGGCGGTGCTGGCGGAATATTTTGGCGGTCTGTTCCTTTGGTTTCTGGTAGTGTTGATGGCGCTCGGTATCATGAGCGAATGGTCGAGACTGGCCGGGCGTCAGGAAAACCGGTTGCTGGCGATGTATGCCTTGTCGGTACCGCTGGCGATCATGTCCCCGTGGGCCGCGGGCCCATCGTTTTTGGCGCTCGGACTGATCATGGGCGCAGCCATGTTTGTCGCGGTTTTTGACCGGTCGTTCAAACTCGCCGCAGGCGTCTTTTACGCTGGCCTGCCGGCGCTTGCCATCATCTATCTGCGCGATGTTGACAATGGTATCCTGCTTGTTTTCTGGACGCTGGCTCTGGTCTGGGCGACCGATATCGGCGCCTATTTTTCCGGTCGCGCGATTGGTGGGCCGAAATTGGCGCCAAAATATAGTCCCAACAAGACCTGGGCCGGCCTGGTCGGCGGCGTCGCCCTGACAGCAGCCGTCAGCTATGGGCTGCACCTCTATTGGGAGCTGCCCCTCTATCTGGTGCTGCTCAGCATCCCGCTTGCTGTGCTGGCGCAAATGGGTGACTTGTTCGAAAGCTGGCTCAAGCGGCGGGCTGGCGTGAAGGATAGCGGGACGATATTCCCGGGGCATGGCGGCGTAATGGACCGTCTCGACGGTCTGATCCCGGTTGCTCCGGTCGTTGCCATGATCATGCTTGTCGAAAACCTGTCCGCCCTGTCGTGACCAGATCGATCTCCATATTCGGTGCGACAGGGTCGGTCGGCCAGTCCACCCTCGACCTGATCCGTCAGCACCCGGGACGATATGAAATTATCGCGCTGACCGCCAACGGCAATGCCGCGCAACTGGCTGCTCTGGCCAGGGAATTTTCCGCAAGGATCGCCGTGGTTGCCGATGATTCCGCTTATCCGGAACTCAAGCAGCTCCTGTCGGGAACATCGACCGAAGCGGCTAGCGGTACCGAGGCGCTGAACGCAGCGGCGGCCATGGGCGCCGACTGGACCATGGCCGCAATTGTCGGCTGTGCCGGACTGCCGCCCACACTCGAAGCCCTGCGTTGCGGCAAGACGGTTGCATTGGCCAACAAGGAAGCGCTGGTCTCGGCCGGGGCATTGATGATGGCCGAGGCGCGAAAAGCCGGCGCCACCCTGCTGCCGGTCGATTCAGAGCATAATGCAATATTCCAGGCCCTGCAGGGCGGCCAGATCGAGCAGGTCCGCAAAATAACCCTGACGGCCAGCGGTGGCCCCTTTCGCACATGGACCCGCGAGCAGATGGCCACGGTGACGCCGGAGCAGGCGGTCGCCCATCCCAATTGGGACATGGGCGCGAAGATTTCGGTCGACAGCGCCACGATGATGAACAAGGGGCTGGAACTGATCGAGGCCCATCATCTTTTTCCGGTCGGTCTCGAAAATATCGAGATATTGGTCCACCCGCAGTCGGTCATCCATTCCATGGTCGAATATCGGGACCGCTCGACCCTCGCGCAGCTGGGTTCTCCGGACATGCGGATACCGATTGCCAGTGCGCTGGCCTGGCCGGAGCGGATGACGACCAATTGCGAACCGCTTGATCTGGCGGACATCGGAAGGCTGGACTTCGAACGACCGGACGAAAGCCGCTTCCCGGCTACCAGGATTGCGCGGGCCGCCATTTTGGCCGGTGGTGCAAAGCCGGCTATGCTCAATGCGGCCAATGAAGTGGCTGTCGCGGCCTTTCTCGATCGCGCGGTTCAGTTTCTGGACATCACAGAGATTGTAACGCGGCTGTTAGATAGTTATAGCCCGCCGGAACCGAGCGCATTGACGGATATTTTTGCAATAGACAAGGAAACGCGCGTTCGGACCGAGCAACTGGTCGAGGAATTGAAGGTTTGACGGATAATCCCGGTATTTTGCTGACGCTTTTGGCGTTTCTGATCGTCATTGGTGTGCTCGTCTTTGTGCACGAAATGGGGCATTATCTGGTTGGTCGCTGGTGCGGCGTCAAGGCGGAAACCTTCGCTATCGGCTTTGGCAAGGAAATCGCCGGATGGACCGACAAGCGGGGAACCCGCTGGAAAATCTGCATGCTGCCTCTCGGGGGCTATGTCCAGTTCGCCGGGGATATGGACCCGTCCGGTACCAAGAGTTCGGACTGGCTGAGCCTTCCGGCCGAAGAACGCAACCAGACGTTTCAGTCCAAGTCCCTGTGGAAGCGGGCGTCGATTGTCTTCGCCGGACCGGCGATTAATTTCATTTTTGCCATTCTGATCATCATGGGCTTTGTCATGGCCTATGGCACCAGCGCAACCCTGCCTGTTGCGAGTGAAATATCTCCCAATTCCACCGCTGCTGCCATGGGCATGAAGCCAGGTGACCGGATCATTTCCGTCGACGGAGAGAATATTGAACTGTTTGAGGATCTGCGGCAGAAAATCATGCTGATCCCCGAGCAGAATGTCGAAATTGTCTATGAAAGGGACGGCCAGCGCATCGCCAAGCAGGGCAAGACCGGCGTCCAGATATTGAAGGACAGATTCGGCAACGAATATCGGCTGGGTTTGCTGGGCATGTCGTCCAGCCAGGTGGAATGGCGCCCGGTCAGTCCGCTGGAGGCCCCCGCCG
>TARA_R100001244_G_scaffold111203_1_pt1 | contig 63320 bp, 65 predicted proteins | sample TARA_R100001244 | Tara Oceans TARA_R100001244 (sample SAMEA2621564) | marine metagenome | biome: marine biome (ENVO:00000447); feature: mesopelagic zone (ENVO:00000213); material: "saline water (ENVO:00002010), including plankton (ENVO:xxxxxxxx)" | depth 790 m
CTTACCTGTCCAGCCTGTTAATTATGGGTGTGGGGATTTACCTCGGCGTGCATGGCTGGACCGGTTTGAGCGCCTAGCCTGATGTGGGAGTTATCCGGTTATTTCGGCCTGTTCCTCGCCGCCTTCGGTGCCGCCACGCTGCTGCCCATGCAGTCGGAGGCGGTGCTGGTCGGGCTGCTACTGACCGACCGCTATGCCGCCTGGACACTGCTGGCGGTGGCCACCACGGGCAATGTGCTGGGCTCTGCACTGAACTGGCTGTTGGGTTGCTCTATCGAGCATTACCGGCACAAGCGCTGGTTTCCCGTCAGCCAAGGCAAACTGGAAAAGGCCCAGCAGGCTTATCACCGCTTCGGTCGCTGGTCGCTGCTGCTCAGTTGGGTGCCGATTATTGGCGATCCACTCACAGTCGTTGCCGGTGTCATGCGCGAACCCTTCTGGAGCTTTCTGTTGATCGTGACGCTGGCCAAGGCTGCCCGCTATCTGCTGCTGGCTGCCCTGACGCTTGGGTGGCTCGGGTGAGCCCGCATGCGCGCGACGCCAACCTGGATCTGCTCAAGTGGCTGGCGATGCTGACCATGCTGCTGGATCACCTGCGCTATGTCTGGCCTGAAGCCGAATGGTTGTTCATCGTCGGGCGTTTGGCGTTCCCGCTGTTCTGTCTAGGCGTCGCGGCCAACGTAGCACGCTCGCAATCCGGCGTGCTGTACAGCGATGGCAATGCGCGCTACCTGGTCTGGATGGTTGCCTTTGCGCTGATCTCGGAGCTGCCCTATCGCCTGCTTTCCAGCGACAGCAGCACGCTCAACGTGATGCCTTCGCTGCTGCTGGGCCTGCTTATCGCCTGGGGAGTGCAGCACCGTGGACGCGACGGTTTTGTCCTGGCGCTGGCTGGCGTGAGCGTGGCGGTACTGATTCATGAACGCCTGATGTACGGCGTTTTCGGTGCACTACTACCGGCAGCATTACTGCTGGCCATGCCGCGTCCTGGTCTTGCGTGGCTCTTGCCTGCCGCGCTTTGCGTGCTGGCCAACAGCCGTAACCGCTGGCTCGCGGAGTGGGAGTTGCAGCCCAATACCTTGCTGATTCTGCTCACAGCCTTTGTCGCCCCCATGCTTGGGCTATGGCTGCTGCGCCGAACGCGCCATTTCAGGATCTGGCCGGTCAAGCGTTGGGGCTATTGGTTCTACCCTGGGCATCTGGCAGCACTGCACGTGATCCGCACGTTTGTCTAATAGGTGACGGTGTCAAATGGCGCCGACCACAACTCAGTTGGTGCTTAGACGTTGACCTGGGTGGAATAACCCAATTCTTGGATCACCTTGCAGATGGATTCCACGGTTTGTTGGCTGTCGACAGATACCTTACCGGCAGCACGGTCAATCTCCACTTTTGCGGTTTCATCTACCGCCTGAATTGCCTTTGTGATCTTGCTGACGCAACTGCCACAACCCATTCCTGATACCTGTAGAGCGAACATAAATCACCTCGTTGGTTAGGCGGCACAGGTGCCGTAACCTGAGCATCGACCTTGACACGACGGTAAGGTCAAGCTTGTTTTTTAGCGCTGGTAGGTGTTCTTACAGAGTTGATGGAATTACTAATACCTGCCGACTGGCTTTAGATTCACGTTCATTTCAGTCGATGCGGATTTTCCGAAGCCTTAATGCGTTGAATACCACCGATGCTGAACTGACGCTCATGGCCAGTGCCGCAATCATGGGCGACAGCAGGTGGCCAGTCAGTGGATAAAGCACCCCTGCTGCGAGTGGAATTCCCATGGCGTTATAGATGAAGGCAAAGGCTAGGTTTTGCCGCATGTTTTTCACCGTCGCCACGGACAAGGTTCTTGCCCGTAAGATGCCCATCAGATCACCTTTTACCAGGGTCACCTGAGCACTGTTCATCGCCACATCTGTACCGGTTCCCATCGCGATACCGACATCGGCACGAGCCAGCGCAGGGGCGTCGTTGATACCGTCGCCAGCCATGGCTACTCGGCGGCCATAGCTCTGCAGATCGGCAACCAGCTTTTCCTTGTCCTGAGGTTTAACCTCGCCATGGACTTCTTCGATACCCAACTCTCTGGCTACAGCCCTTGCGGTGGTAAGCCCATCGCCGGTGGCCATGATGACTTTCACATCGACCTCTTGAAGCCTGGTGACTGCTTGTTTGGAGGTCGACTTGATAGGATCAGAGACAGCCAGAAGCCCTGCCAGGACACCATCCACCGCCAAGTAGACAATGCTGATGCCCTCCAGACGGAGTTGCTCTGCTCGGTTGCGTAGAGGTGTGGCATCTACTCCGGCGTCGTCCATCAACGCGGTATTACCCAATTGCAGCTGCCGACCCTCTACTTGGCCGCGCACACCGATTCCTGAGCCCGACTCGAAAGAGTCCGGCTTGGCCAACTCAATGCCCTGAGCGCGGGCGTAGTCAACGATCGCATGGGCCAGTGGATGCTCACTGCCTTGATCAAGGCTTGCAGCCAATCGCAGCACCTCGTTCGGGTCGAACGGGCCGGTACCTTCTGCGCTATGGAATACAGGCCGTCCCTCGGTCAGCGTGCCGGTCTTGTCGACGATCAGCGTATCGATCTTGCACAGGTTCTCTATGGCACTGGCATCGCGGAACAAGACACCACTGGTGGCTGCCTTGCCGGTCGAGACCATCACCGACATAGGGGTCGCCAGGCCCAGTGCACAGGGACATGCGATGATCAGTACGGCAACCGCGTTGATCAGACCAAATACCCAGCCCGACTCCGGACCGAACAAGCCCCAGCCGAAGAACGTGAGGATCGCGATGGCGATCACGCCAAGCACGAAGTAACCCGCTACGGCATCGGCCATGCGCTGCATGGGTGCCTTGGAGCGCTGTGCTCTGGCGACCATCTGCACGATCTGGGACAACATGGTATCGGCCCCGACCTTCTGCGCCTGCATTACCAGGCTACCGTGGGTATTCATAGTTGCGCCGATCAGCGTATCGCCAACGCGCTTGGTCACCGGTAGCGGTTCGCCGGTCAGCATGGCCTCGTCGACGGCGCTTTCGCCTTCGAGAACGGTGCCGTCCACTGGGACTTTCTCGCCGGGACGTACTCGCAGATGGTCGCCCAGGTGCACATGGGTCAACGGAATATCTTCTTCCTGGCCGTCAAGTTTGATGCGCCGCGCAGTTTTGGGTGCCAGGCCCAATAGCGATTTGATAGCGGCTGAGGTTTGTGAGCGGGCTTTGAGTTCGAGCATCTGGCCCAATAACGTCAGGGAGATGATTACCGCCGCAGCCTCGAAGTAGACACCAATGCGCCCGTTCTGGAAGAAGGCTTGGGGGAACAGCTGTGGGGCCAGGGTCGCGGCAACGCTGTAGAGGTAGGCTGCCGCTGTACCCAAGCCAATCAGTGTCCACATATTCGGGCTGCGATTACGGATTGAGTCGATGCCTCGGGCAAAGAATACCCAGCCGCCCCACAGCGTCACAGGCGTCGCCAAGGCAAGCTCTACCCAGTTCTGCGTTGCGCCATGGAATAGCGCTAATGAGTGGCCGGCCATAGCCAAGACAGTCACGATGATCGTGAGTGGGAGCGTCCACCAGAAGCGTCGGGAGAAATCCTTGAGTTCTGAATTCTCCTCTTCCTCTAATTCCGGGATCACTGCCTCCAGGGTCATGCCGCAGATGGGGCAATTGCCAGGTTGTGGCTGACGTATTTCCGGATGCATCGGGCAGGTGTACTCCGCAGACCCGGAAGTTCCAGATGGGGTAAGCGGTGTTTCATGATGCATATGTTCATCATGCTGGGGATGGTTCACGTAGCGGGTAGGGTCTGCGCGAAACTTCTCCTGGCATTTCGTACTACAGAAACGGTATGTCTGGCCTTCGTGGCTTTCAGTGAATGGGCTGTCAGGCTTGACGACCATGCCGCACACCGGATCGTGCTGACTTCCATGCTGGTCTTCCTGATGCTTGGAATGGTCATGGTCATGATGGCACGAGCTGGTGTGCATCGGGCTTACTTCCTGTTGTCGTCCTTAGGGGTGTCCGCAGCATTCCGATGGGAGTGCCCACCGTGGTTGTGGCCGAACATGTGCATCAGCGGGCACAGCAGCAGAATCAAGTAAGGCAGTGCCTGAGATAGGTGGCCAAAATGCTCGCGGGCCACATAAAAAATGCCGATGACAGCCAGCATGATCAGCGCAATGCCAATTTTGCTTTTCCAGAATGGCAATTCAGAGCCTGAGTTGTGGGAGTGGTCCATGGCTTGATCCTCGCTTGAGTTGAGGAAATATCGGTGGGGCAGCTAATGACAATAGTCTTTGCTGCACTCAGACGATTGACGTATATCAATCCGGACGCAACGATTAGCGTACGTTTACTTTGCCGACCATCCCCGATTGGTAATGACCTGGGATGTTGCAGGCGAACTCAAGACCTGTTGCTTTGGTAAAGGTCCACACCAGTTCTTCAGTGGCCCCGGGCTCGATCAATACGCTGTTTGGATCGTCGTGTGTCATGCCGACCATCTTCATCCCGCCCATGGCGTGCCCCATGTTGCTCATGTCCTGTGCGCCCGTCGGAGACAGCGTGCCGTTCTGAAACATTGCTGCCATTTCTTTTTGATGGGCGGCATGTGCGGTGGCCATGCCCAGGTTGAATTCGTGCAGCAGCGAGCCCTCATTCTTAAGTACGAAGCGGATGGTTTCTCCTGCTTTGATATCAATACTCTTCGGCTCGAAAAAGATATCGCCCATCCTGACTTCGATGATTCGATCTGCTGTAGTGGAGCCCCCCGGCTGACCAATATCGCTTTTACTGTGGCTCGGGTTAGCCATGGCAACAGAGGCGGAAAAAATCAGGGTTGTGGTGAGAAACAAAGAAGTGAGTTTGGATTTCATAATGAACCTCAGGAACAGCGTTTTGGGAACGTCACCAATGCCTGCTAACTAGGCTGAACTGTCGGCTGGCTTACGCGGAAACTACATATCTGAAAGACGCACTGAAATCAGGTGCGGCCCGGCATTTGCCGGGGCACCGGTTGTTGATTCAACGCATTACGAACTCACCGACCATCCCTGCTTGATAATGTCCAGGGAGGGTACAGGCGAAGTTGAGGTTGGCCGTGTCGTGGAAGGTCCAGACAAACTCCTTGGTAGCTCCTGGCTCAACAAGGATGGCGTTGGGATCATCATGTATCGCTTCAACGACCTCTGGAATACCCGGTGGATTGGAGTCTCCGGAGCCCGGCCGTTCACGCCAGATGATTGACTTCGCCTTTCCCGTTGGAGTGAGTGTGCCGTCCTTGAACAGAGCTGCCATTTTGCGTTGATGTGCCAGCTGCGATATGGCTTTACCGATGTTGAATTCGTGCATCAGCGCTCCTTCGTTCTTCAACACGAAGCGGACAGTTTCGCCAGGCTTCACATCGATAGATTTCTGGCCGTAGCTGATGTCATCCATCTTGATGAAAACGGTACGCGTAGCGGGGGTCGCTTGGGCCTGCTGGCCAATGCTGGGTGCACTGCTGGAAGTTTGCGCAGAGGCTTGAGCTACAGCTACGAAGAGAAGTGCGGTGACCAACAGTTGGGGACGTGAACGTTTCATGATGAGACCTCACTGAGGTGGTTGGAAATCTCATGCTATTCCCCGCATCCTGCCGGGGGGCTTACCCCAAAACTACAAATTAGTCAGCTTGAAAAAAATGCGGCACCGTCAAGGTGCCGCTAGGCCAAAGGAGCAATCATGAAGGCCTTGAAGATGGGGATTCTTATGGGTGGCACTCTTTATCAGCCATCATCAGCTTGTGCTCACGCATCATCTGCGCGAGAACGTCATCAACCAATTTGTCGTGCTGCTCCATCCACGCGAGATGTTCTTCCGTAGATATGCCGGGAGCGGGATGCTCGTTGTGAAGCTGGCTCATCATCTCGTCGAGCATCTTCATGTGCTCCTTCATGTGCACATGGCGCTCGCTGGCGGGAGCCTTTTCCGCCTGAATCAGTACCGCCTCGGCTTTGTCCCGCATGTTCTCGATGCGCTCGAAGATGCGGTCGCTCCCTCCCTCTGCCAGAACAGCTGAAGAAAGCAGGAGCGAACCAACCAGAAATAAGGGTTTAAGCAGTTTCATAGGGCAGTCTCCTCAGTTGAAGCTGTGACTGGGCACCTCTGGTTGTTATTCATTCGAGGGCCAAGAGCACAACCTGGTGCTCATGTCTGCACCCTAGACAAGGTTCCCTGACAGAGACCTGAGGCTAGGATTACATTTTCGTAAGCTTCTGGTTGGGAGTGGGATTTGACTGCACACTCAGGCCACTCAAAACTTGGAAACAGCCCGCATGAAACTTCTGGTCGCTGAAGACGAGCCAAAAACAGGCACTTACCTGCAACAGGGTCTCACTGAGGCTGGATTCAACGTAGACCGCGTTATGACGGGAACGGATGCGCTTCAGCATGCACTGAGCGAAGCCTATGACCTGCTGATTTTGGACGTAATGATGCCGGGCCTGGATGGCTGGGAAGTGCTGCGGATGATTCGGGCGGCAGGGAAGGATGTTCCGGTGTTATTTCTGACGGCACGTGACGGTGTCGAGGATCGTGTCAAAGGTCTAGAGCTGGGGGCGGACGACTACCTGGTCAAGCCATTCGCCTTTTCTGAGTTGTTAGCCCGCGTCAGGACATTGCTCCGCCGCGGCAATAGTTCGCCCACGCAGACCACCATGAAAATAGCCGACCTTGAAGTTGATCTGCTGAAGCGGCGTGCCGTACGCAGTGGCAAGCGAATTGACCTGACCGCGAAGGAGTTCGCGTTGCTCGAACTACTGCTGCGCCGCCGGGGCGAAGTCCTTCCGAAATCGTTGATCGCTTCCCAGGTCTGGGACATGAATTTCGACAGCGATACCAATGTTATCGAAGTGGCTGTCCGGCGCTTGCGGGCGAAAATTGACGATGAATTTGAGCTAAAACTGATTCATACCGCTCGCGGTATGGGTTACATGCTTGATGCTCCGGAGTCGGAATGACGCACCTGTCACTGACCGCGCGCATGAGTTTGATGTTCATGCTTGCGGTGATTGCAGTCCTCACAGTGGCAGGCCTGAGCTTCAATGAGCTCAGTCGACATCACTTCATGATGCTCGACCAGCAGACACTGGATGAGAAGCTCGAATCAACTCAGCAGATTCTGAGTAATACACGGAGCCATGCAGACCTTGAAGGCGTGTTGCCTCAGCTGAAAGCGCTGTTAGGGGCTCACCACGATCTAGCGGCGGTCATTCTTGCAAACGACGGCAGTGTACTTTTTGCCGAGCCACAAGCGTTCAAAGTTCCCGAAAAGTACCGCCTCAACCCTGATTACGGTATGTGGGAGTGGGAGCAGAACGGGCATATGTACAGAGGGATGACTGCGCAGGTATCGACCCCTGATCAGCCCGCGTTCCTAACGGCCTTGTTGATCCTTGACGTGACCAATCATGTGCATTTCTTTGAAACGCTGCAGCGGTGGTTCTGGATTGGCTTGGTTATTAGCGCACTGGTCAGCGCTGCGTTGGGCTGGGTTGTAGTGCGTAGTGGGTTGAGACCCCTGCGGCAGGTGACCCTGGTTGCTACGTCAATGTCGGCGAGGTCACTGAAAGAGCGTATCCCACTGGAGCCCGTCCCCCTTGAGCTTCAGCAGCTGGTCACTTCGTTTAATGCGATGCTTGCCAGGCTCGACGACGCATTTGTTCGACTCTCAAATTTCTCTGCCGATATCGCTCATGAGTTACGCACACCTCTCAGCAACCTGATGACGCACACCGAGGTGGTGCTCACCCAAAAACGTAATCTCGAAGCCTATGAAGAGAACCTCTACTCGAATCTAGAGGATCTGAAACGCATGTCGCGCATGATCGATGACATGCTGTTCCTGGCTAAATCGGACAACGGCTTGATCATTCCCGAGCAGACGCGCGTTGAGTTCAGCGAGGTAGTCACCAAGCTGTTTGAGTACTACCACCTAATAGCGGATGAGCATGGCATCCAGTTGGTTGTGACCGGTTCAGGCCGCGTGCTGGGTGACAAGCTGATGTTGGATCGGGCGATCTCGAATCTGTTGTCGAATGCGCTGCGCTATACACCTGCCGGGAAGACGATCTCGGTAACGATCAAGTCGACCGCAAGTGCTATCACGCTCATCGTCGAGAACCCAGGTGAAACCATCAAGCCGGAGCACCTGGACAAACTTTTCGACCGTTTCTATCGAGTAGACCCGGCTCGCCGTGAAGGCAGTCCGAGCAATGCCGGGCTTGGCTTGGCCATTACTCGATCCATCGTTGAGTCCCACAAAGGAAAGATCTGGTGCACCTCCAGCAATGGCACCACAGCCTTCCACATGGAATTTCCCCAGCAACCATCATAGGGGCGTCATGACCAAAGACGAGTTGAGAGTCGAACTTGAGCGACAAGCACAAAGCTTTGTCGCTACCACGGGAGGTGAAATTGTGTTGTACGCCGCCCAGCGCAAGCCTGACCGCCAGCCTTGGCGCAAGAAACCAAGCCTGTTAGATGAGGCTTTTCAGGCCGAAATTCGCAAAATCGAACAGCAGCACGACACAAAAGCCTGAGGCGCTCAAATGGCCATTCCCGAGGGTGTCTGCTGGCGTGGAAAAGCCTGGGTATCCGCAGGGTTAGGGATCTTCTTGGGGCACGCCGGCAGCCATGATCGGCACAGCCATATGGCGCACCAAGTGACCATTGGCCTTGGTGGCCAAGTAACGGTACGAGGGCTGAGTCAGGCGCTTACTGCATCGGCTATCTGCATAAAAGCCGGCACATTGCATCAGATTGAAGGCACTGAAGTGCTTTCGATCTACATTGATGCGCTGTCAGAAGAGGCACGTGGCCTAAGCTTTATATCGGCTGCCCAGTTGGTCTCGATTCCAGTCGGCAATACGTCTGCCATCGAGCAGCTACTTGAAACGCCGGAGGTATCTGCTCATCTGGTTCGTGAGGAGGTTAGGCGACTGCTGGGCCTGAAAACACCGCAGGCGGCTGATCCGCGTATGCGGGCTGTGCTTCAGGCGCTGGAAGAGCAACATAATGATCGGGCGCGACTGGCCGAACTTGTGCATCTGTCGCCCACCCGGTTCTCTCATTGGTTCGTTGAGCAAACTGGCCTTCCACTGCGTAGCTATCGCAAATGGAATCGGCTAGTCGTGGCGCTACGATTCGTGTCTATCGGCCATAATCTGACAGCGGCCGCCCATGCTGCCGGATTTGCCGACGCCGCCCATTTTTCACGCTCTTTTCGGACGTTGTTTGGGCTCGATCCCTCTTCGGCGCTCGGTCACGTGAAACTAAAAAGCTGATATTCACTTCAACTGAGATGCTTCCGCCGATGCGGTTTGCGTATCTGCAGCCCAAGTGATCAGCTCCTTCGTTCAAGCGTATAGCGGCAGGACAGTTCAGAGTGAAACCTACTGCATGGAGGATTCACGATGGGCAGCACTTCGAGGTTTTTACTTCGCTGGTTTAGTTATCCAGCCATTTTCGGTGGCGTATCGGCCGGTATGGTCTGGCTGCTCTATCAAGGCATTCCGTACTGGCCGAGTACAGCCATCTTAGCGGCCTTGGGAATCGGCTGCGTAGCTGGCCTGGAACGACTCCAGCCGTTTCGGCGGGACTGGCTCAACGATCATGACGATACCCTGACGGACCTGATTCACCTTGTAGTGAATTTGTCGGTCATCCAGTTCACTGCCACCGTGCTATCCCGCTTGGGGGACCTAGTGCCTACTGAGCTGAGCGGGTTTCCCACCGAGTTGCCTCTTTGGTTACAACTGCTCATCGTTGCAGCCATCTTGGACCTGAGTTTGTATGCCATGCACCGCCTCAGCCACCACATATCTTGGTTGTGGTATTTACATGAGCCCCACCACAGTGCGGAGCGGCTCTACTGGATGAACGGGGAGCGTCGGCATCCTCTTCATGCCGCAATCATGGCGGGCCCCGGATTGCTCGTACTTTTCGCGATGGGCACTCCATCAGAGTTGGTGGCAACCTGGTTCGGGATACTGACCGTGCACTTGGCCTTCCAGCATTCCAATCTGGACTACTCGCTAGGATGGTTGCGGCGCATTATCGGCGTAGCTGAAACACATCGTTGGCATCACAAGCGCGACTTCGAGGATGCCCAGGTCAATTTCGGTGAGTTCCTGCTGGTGTGGGATCTGCTCTTCAAAACCTTCTACGACAGTGCCAATCAACCCGGTAGCAATGATGTCGGCCTGCGTGATCGGCGTTACCCCTCTGGATATGTAGATCAGTTGGTCAAGCCATTCAGAGGTAAAGCTTAGAATTGTTCGTGGCAAGGATGGATGTAATCACTCAATAGTGTGGTCGCGCGGCCCTTATGTGGGCACCTTCCAGAGTTCGATAGGCATTCTGGCGGATAGGTAAGCAGTCGGCTTCTCCACGGTAGCTGCGAGAGGTGTATCAAGGCTGTCCAGCAGCGAGTGTCCGAGCGTGATTCGGGCGATTGGTGGAGCCCTGTTACAAACCGTTGATCAGCACGAATGCGCCTCAGAGAGGGCGCAGATAACACGCGCTTACTCAACGCGTCGCCCGAAATGGCGGTTGGTGGTCGAGCCGGCACACCGACCCCGACCTTGCCATTTACAGTGTTAGGGGAAGATCCCTGACCTGCTGCTTGTTGCACTGCTGTGAGCACAAACGTTGGTGGATACGGCTGAGAAATCCCACCTCGAAAGCGCGCCGCTCGATGGGGCAGGGTAGGTGATCGCGCTCGGCGATCATCACGGCCCATAGCCAGCCGGTACGAGCATTGTCCAGCCAGGTCTGGGCGAAGCTGACGCCCTGGTTGAATGCTTGTCTGCAGTCCGCCGCCCAGGTGATCTCCATACCGGGATGACCATCGTGCGGCGGCAGCAGGGTTACGACGCCTTTACTCATGAGAGGCACTTCCCCGCGCTTCGGAGAGCGCACGGCGGTACAGCACCACCATTTCATCGAGCAGATCCTGGGCCGAGTAAGCCGCAACCCGTAGACGTAGGTTTTCCGGTTGGAAGCCATGCGGCTCGGCCATTTGATCTAGAAGATTGCCGAGCATGGTGGCGCGCAGTTCAGCGGCAGCCTCGACGGTGAGGGGAGAGCGTTCTGATTCATGCAGCGGGCTTGGCCGCCGCGGAAAGGGAACAATGCAGGTTTCGAACTCAGCCACGGCGCACCTCCAGAGTGGAAGCGAACGACAAGATCAGAAGACCAAGGCGGAGCTCTTGGGTAAAAAAGGGGTAGCGCATTTTCCTTATGCTCCTCAGACGATTAAGGAGCCGTCACCCGCCGTTGCTACACGGTAATGGTGGCGGACCGTACGGGGGTAGCAAACCGGCGTCCGAGGGAACCGGCCAGGTCGAAACCTGCCCCGCACGGCCCACCATAGAAATGCAGCGGCCAGGCACATAACTGTGTCGACCGCAAAGCTATGGAGCTACCGCGCCCCGAACGATTCAGGTTGCTACACCCGGCCGTGGTGTTGACCACGACGGACGCACTCTAGCCTGAGGGTTTCAGGATGGCAACCTACTGTGGCGTAGTTGGATTAGTCGTCGCTAGTTGCCGTGGAGTTACGCCCAATGCCAGGTGACCTGGTGCATGCAGTTTCGGCGGGGCTTGATCTGCCAATGCAATCTCATGGACGCAGCAAAAAGGGGGCCGAAGCCCCCGGTGATCAGAGCAACCCACGTTCGGCAAAGGATACTGTGCGCGGGCCTGCCACGATGATGTGATCCAGCGAGCGCACTTCGACGAGCGCCAGCGCTTCCTTGAGACGTTGCGTCAGGAATTTGTCCGCCTGGCTAGGTTCGGGATGTCCGCTTGGATGGTTATGCGAAAAGATCACTGCAGCTGCATTCAGGCGCAGTGCTTCCTTGACCACCTCGCGAGGGTAGACCGATGCACTGTCGATGGTGCCGCGGAACATCTCCACGTATTGGATCAGGTGATGCTTGGCATCCAGAAGCAGCGCTGCGAAAACCTCGTGTTCGAAGCCTGCCAGTTTGGCGATCAGGTACTCCTTGACCAGCTCTGGCGAAGTGAAGGCAGCACCGCGCTGGGCCTTCAGATCGATGACCTTGCGAGCAGCTGCCAGGATCTGATCGGCAGTGGCCGGCAGGTAGCGACTTTGCTCGTCGCGAACCAGCAGGGAAGAGTCAAAAGCAGGAGAAAGCTGCGACATGATCGTGCTCCGGTTACTCGGGCGGAATTGCCCGACTCCCGGCCAGCACGGCGGAGCGCAGCAGTCAGGGGGCGATAGCCGGCTCTGCCGCAAGCATGCAGAGCGTGCGCAGCCCTTGACGGCGAGAACCCTGTGATAGGGTGAGAGGGAACAGCAAGACCGTTATTCCACCGATCTCATGGGCGCCACCAGCAAGCGGAGCGCGCAGGCTTTGCTGATCAGTGCCGTAAGTCATCTCCAGAGCTGTCATTGGCAAAAGACAGAAATGTAGCCATGACATGCCCAAAGCACTGCATGTAGGGACTAAATTCTCGCCCTGTGATCAATGGTCCACCCCGTAGGGTTGGCAGATGGCCGCTATCGACATACTCTCCGGTTGCTGGGCTAACGAAGTGCGAACTGGCAGGATGCTTGACCCCATGTACTCCGTTAGCTCAGCCCCGTCCTTACGGGCTTTTTACAGGCCATCTAATTGGCATTTCCATGGCTCAGATCAGCCCTGACAACTCTCTACGACGGGGAGATCGGGTCTTTCTGTGCTGAATGTAATCGTCGAGGCTATAGAACTAGGCGCTGATGGTGCTCTGAGTCGCCTGCAAAATCGTCATTCTGGTTCACGGTGACCACCCAAGCAGCTACCTCGTGCTCCGTAACTAAGTTGCCCTGTGCAATTGAGATGAGCCGCTGCTGGCTTTGTTACAGCAGCTTTGGTTCTAGCGCTGTTTTTTGTTCTTATGCAGCGAAGCGATCAGCGGGCAGGTCACCTTCCTCTGGCTCGCACAACAGTCCTGGATCAGCCGTGCCAAAGCCGACTCGATCCGCTTTAGATCCGCGAGTTTTTCGCGCACATCCCCCAGCTTCTGCTCGGCGAGCGTGCGCGCTTCGTCGCAGTGAGCGCCGTCGTCCAGGCTCAGCAGTTCGGCCACTTCATCTAGGCTGAAGCCCAATCGTTGAGCCGATTTTACGAACTGCACCCGTGCCACATCTGCGTTGCCATACCGGCGAATACTGCCGAATGGCTTATCCGGCTCAGGTAGCAGGCCTTTGCGTTGATAGAAACGGATGGTTTCCACGTTAACTCCAGCTGCCTTGGCGAAGATGCCAATAGTCAGCTTTTCTACAGTGTTTTCCATGGTGCTTGATCCCGTACCTGACTACGGAAGTAACCTTAAGTCATCGATCAAGTACTCAAAAGGAAAAATGCATGTATGAACCGCCAAATGGGCGCGCTCCTCTTGTTGCCGGTGGGTTCGCGGCGATTCTCGCCTCGACCTGCTGTCTCGGACCGCTGGTGCTGATCAGCTTGGGTTTCAGCGGGGTGTGGATCGGCAACCTGAACGTACTGGAGCCATACCGACCGATCTTTATCAGCGTGGCACTGGTGGCGCTGTTCTTCGCCTGGCGACGTATTTTTCGTCCGGCTCAGGTCTGCAAACCGGGCGAAGTCTGTGCAATCCCTCAGGTGCTCACTACCTACAAGCTGTTGTTCTGGTTGGTGGTGACCTTGGTGCTAGTCGCGCTCGGCTTCCCGCACATCCTCCCCTTGTTTTACTGATCAGGAGTTCGCCATGAAAAATTTGTCTGGAACAAATTCTCGCGTTAGCCCCACAGGGGTAAGACGCATGAGCCCGCCTCACAAAAGACTGCTCGCATTCCTCGCCCTCACCATCCTCATTGCTACGCCTGTCTGGGCTGCCACCCAGACTGTGACCCTGGCAGTGCCTGGCATGACCTGCGCCGCCTGCCCATTCACGGTTAAGAAGGCATTAGCCAGGGTCGACGGTGTGACCAGGGCCGAGGTGAGTTATGGGAATCTCGAAGCCATCGTCACCTTCGACGACACCAAGACCAGCGTCGAGGCCTTGACTCAGGCCAGCGAAAACGCGGGCTACCCGGCTTCGCGCAAGGAGTGATCGTGAACAACCCCAAGGCCATACCAGCGCTACAAATCACCGTGATTGGCAGCGGCGCCGCCGCAATGGCGGCCGCCCTCACGGCTGTGGAAGGCGGTGCCCGCGTTACCCTGATCGAGCGTGGCACTATCGGCGGCACCTGCGTCAACGTTGGCTGCGTGCCGTCTAAGATCATGATTCGCGCGGCACATGTGGCCCACCTGCGTCGCGAGAGCCCGTTCGACGGCGGATTGTCCACCACCACGCCGGCCGTCCTGCGCAAACGCCTGTTGGCCCAGCAGCAAGGCCGCGTCGACGAACTGCGCCACGCCAAGTACGAAAGTATCCTGGAGAGTGCCCCGGCCATTAGTGTGCTGCGCGGCAACGCTCGCTTCAGGGACAGTCGCACGCTCAGTGTGGACATGGCAGAGGGCGGCGAGCGTATCGTTGCCTTCGACCGCTGCCTGGTTGCCACCGGGGCGAGCCCGGCCATCGCGCCGATTCCTGGTCTCAGGGGCACGCCGTACTGGACCTCTACCGAAGCACTGCTGAGCGATACTATTCCCAAACGCTTGGCCGTGATCGGATCCTCGGTGGTAGCGATGGAGCTGGCGCAGGCGTTTGCTCGCTTGGGTAGCCAGGTAACAATCCTGGCGCGCCACACTCTCCTCAATCGCGAAGACCCGGCCATCGGCGAAGTGTTGACGGCGGCCTTCCATCTGGAAGGCATCGACGTGCTGGAACACACGCAAGCTAGCCAGGTGTCCTACGCCAACGACGAGTTTGTTCTGAGCACCAACCGCGGCGAGTTGCGCGCCGAGCAATTGCTCGTTGCCACTGGGCGCACACCCAACACTCAAGGCATGAATCTTGAGGCTGCTGGCGTGACGCTGGACGAACGCGGCGGCATCCAGATCAACCAGGGCATGCGCAGCAGCGCAGCGGATATCTATGCCGCCGGCGACTGCACCGACCAGCCGCAGTTCGTCTATGTGGCGGCGGCGGCCGGTACCCGCGCTGCGCTCAACATGCTTGGCGGCGAGGCGAAGCTCAATCTCGACACCATGCCCTCCGTAGTGTTCACCGATCCGCAGGTAGCCACCGTCGGCTACAGCGAGGCGCAAGCACAGCACGCTGGCCTCGAAACCGACAGCCGCACCCTGACCCTGGACAACGTGCCGCGTGCGCTGGCTAACTTCGACACCCGTGGCTTTATCAAGCTGGTTGCCGATGCGGGATCCGGTCGGCTGCTAGGCGTGCAGGCGGTGACGGCGGACGCGGGTGAGATTATCCAGACCGCCGCCATTGCCATCTGGGCGCAGATGACGGTGCAGGAACTCGCCGCCCAGCTGTTCCCCTATCTGACCATGGTGGAGGGACTGAAACTCGCCGCACAAGCTTTCTCCACGGACGTGAAGCAACTGTCCTGCTGCGCCGGGTGATAGGGGTTTCGCTGCCGATGCCCCGTCTGCCTATGGGACATCGTTGCCAGAGCGCCCTGTAGGGGCGCTCTTCATGCCTGCTTTCTTTCTGTTTGGTTGGAGATCAATCCCGAGGTTTGACGTCGGCGCATCAGCCGATAGGCCGCTGGCAGAACGAATAGCGACAGCAACGGTGCGCTGAGCATACCGCCGACCATGGGCGCGGCGATGCGGCTCATGATTTCGCTGCCAGTGCCGCCACCGAGAAGAATCGGCAACAGACCGGCGATGATCACCGCCACCGTCATTGCCTTGGGGCGCACCCGTTGCACCGCACCTTCGCGTATCGCCTCGACCAGCGCCTGCTCGCTGCTGTCACCGGCTTCCTCGCGTTCGGCCCAGGCGTTTTTCAGGTAGAGCAGCATGATCACGCCGAACTCCGCTGCGACCCCGGCCAGGGCGATAAAGCCGACTCCGGTGGCCACTGACAGATGATAGCCGAGCAGGTAGAGGAACCAGACACCGCCGACCAGGGCGAACGGCAGCGTAGCCATGATCAGCAACGCCTCGCCGAAGCGGGCGAAGCACAGGTAGAGCAGGACGAAGATGATCAGCAGGGTGGCCGGCACCACCAGTTTGAGCCGCGCATTGGCCCGTTCGAGAAACTCAAACTGCCCCGAATAGCTCAGGCTGATACCCGGCTGCAGTTGCACTTGCTCGTCAATTGCGGCACGCAAATCAGCCACCACCGACGCCAGGTCGCGACCACGCACATCCACATAGACCCAGCCTGAGGGGCGCGCATTTTCACTCTTGAGCATCGGCGGGCCGTCGCTGACCTTGATCCGCGCCACCGTCCCCAGAGTGATCTGGCTGCCCTGGGGGGTGTAGATCGGCAACTGTTCGAGGCCGCCCAGCGAGTCGCGCCATTCGCGCGGGTAACGCACGCTGATGGGAAAGCGCGCCAACCCCTCGATGGTCTCGCCGACATTCTCACCGCCGATTGCGCTGGAGACGATCGCCTGCACATCGGCGATGTTCAGGCCGTAACGCGCGGCTGCTGCCCGGTCAATGTCAACATCGATATAGCGCCCACCAGTCAGCCGCTCGGCCAGGGCCGAACTCACCCCGGGGATGTCTTTGGCGACCTTCTCGATGGCCTGGGTGGCCGCATCGATCTGCGCCAGGTCGGCGCCGGCGACCTTGACCCCGATAGGGCTTTTGATCCCGGTGGCGAGCATGTCGATGCGATTGCGGATCGGCGGAATCCAGATATTGGTCAGCCCAGGCACCTGCACCACCCGGTCCAGTTCCTCCACCAGCTTGTCCGCGGTCATGCCGGCGCGCCACTGCTCGCGCGGCTTGAACTGGATGGTGGTCTCGAACATCTCTAGCGGCGCCGGGTCGGTTGCGGTCTCGGCGCGACCGGCTTTGCCGAACACATGGGCTACTTCCGGTACCGTCTTGATCATCCGGTCGGTCTGTTGCAGCAGCTGGGCGGCTTTCTGCGCCGACAATCCGGGCAGGGCCGATGGCATATAGAGTAGATCGCCCTCGTCCAGCGGCGGCAGGAACTCGCCGCCCAGTTGCGACAGCGGCCACAGCGTGCTGAGAAACACCAGCAGCGCGACCATCAGAGTGGCCTTGGGCCAACGCAGCACAGCGTCGAGTGCCGGCTGGTAGATACTGATCAGCCAGCGGTTCAGCGGGTTACGCGCCTCATCGGGAATCCGCCCGCGAATCCAGTAGCCCATCAGTACCGGCACTAAAGTCACCGACAGCCCAGCAGCGGCGGCCATGGCATAGGTCTTGGTGAAGGCCAGCGGGCCAAACAGCCGGCCTTCTTGGGCCTGTAGGGTGAACACCGGAATAAACGACAGGGTGATGATCAGCAGGCAGAAGAACAGCGCTGGGCCGACTTCCACCGCCGCGTCGGTGATCACCCGCCAATGCTGCTCGCCCTTGAGCTCCTCGCCGGGATGCGCCTCACGCCAGGCCTCGATTTTCTTGTGGGCGTTTTCGATCATCACCACCGCAGCGTCGACCATGGCGCCGATGGCGATAGCGATGCCGCCGAGCGACATGATGTTGGCGTTGATACCCTGTTGCTGCATGACAACAAAGGCGATCAGCACGCCAACCGGCAAGGAGACGATGGCTACCAGGGAGGAGCGCAGATGCCAGAGGAAGGCCGCGCAGACCAGCGCCACGACGATGAATTCTTCCACCAGCTTCTCGCCCAGGTTGCGCACCGCGCGGTCGATCAACTGGCTGCGGTCGTAGGTGGTGACGATCTCCACCCCCTCGGGCAGGCTGCTTTTCAGCGTCTCTAGCTTGGCCTTGACCGCAGCAATGGTGGTGCGGGCGTTCTTGCCACTGCGCAGAATTACCACGCCGCCGACCACCTCACCCTCGCCATCTAGTTCGGCGATGCCGCGGCGCATCTCCGGTCCCAACTGGATATGCGCCACCTCGCCGAGGGTCACCGGCACGCCGCCGGCATCCAGGCGCAGCGGGATGGCGCGAAAGTCGTTGAGGGTCTGCAGATAGCCTGAGGCGCGTACCATGAACTCGGTTTCCGCCAGTTCCAGCACCGCGCCACCGGTTTCCTGGTTGGCCCGGCCGATGGCGTCCGTCACCTCGGCCTGTGTGATACCCAGACTGGCCAGCTTGATCGGGTCGAGCTGCACCTGATACTGCTTGACCATGCCACCGATGGTTGCCACCTCGGCGACGTTGACCAGGGTCTTCAGTTCAAACTTGAGGAACCAGTCTTGCAACGCGCGCAGCTGCGCCAAGTCATGCTTGCCGGTGCGGTCTACCAAGGCGTACTGGTAGATCCAGCCGACCCCTGTGGCGTCCGGCCCCAGCGACGGTTTTGCGCTGGCCGGCAAGCGACTCTGGACCTGGCTGAGGTATTCCAGCACCCGCGAACGCGCCCAATAGAGGTCGGTGTCGTCCTCGAACAGCACATAGACGAAGCTGTCGCCGAAGAACGAGTAACCGCGCACCGTCCTCGCCCCCGGCACCGAGAGCATGGTGGTGGCCAGCGGGTAGGTCACTTGGTTCTCGACGATCTGCGGTGCCTGACCCGGATAGGGCGTGCGGATGATCACCTGCACGTCGGACAGGTCCGGCAGCGCGTCGATGGGTGTGTTCTGTAGCGACCAAATGCCCCAGGCGGTGGCGAACAGGGTCGCCAGCACTACCAGGAAACGGTTTACCACCGACCAGCGGATCAGGGCAGCGATCATGGCTGTACCTCCTGATTGCGGTCCTGCGTGGGTGACAGGCGCTTGATGCGCTCAATTCGTATGCCGTCGTCGGCGGCGCGGACCCCGACCCGCACCCGGTCGCCGGGTTTAAAACCTTGCAGCAGAGCCCGATCGGCAACCGGAAACAACATGCTCATGCCCGGCATGCCCAGGGTCTTGAACGGACCATGTGTAAGCATCACACCGTCCGCTTCAATGGCGTCGATTTGCCCTTCGGCCTCATGCAGTGCCGGCTGCAGTTTGACCTCCGTCGCCGCCGCGCCCAGCTCCTGGGCCAGGATGCCACGTAGGCTGGCCTCGGAATCGAGCAGGAACTGCCCGGAGGCGACCACCTGCTGGCCCTCCTCCAACCCTTCGAGAATCTGGGTATTGCCCGCGGCCTCCTGGCCCGGGCGGACTTCCACCGGGCGGTAGCGCCCTTCGCCCTCGGCGAGCATCACCAGGGCGCGGCGACCGCTGCGAATCACCGCCTCGCTCGGCACCAACAGCGCATCGCCCTCGGCCGGACGGGCCAGGCGTACCTGGGCGGTCAGCCCCGGGCGCAGGCGACCGTCGGGGTTATCTAGCACGACCCGTACGCGCAGGGTGCGGCTGTCGAGGTTGGCCTGGGGCAGAATGGCCTCGATGCTGCCGTTGAGCACTTCGCCGGGAAACGCCGGCAGCCGCGCCTCGACCACCTGGCCTCGATGCAGGCCCAGGGCTTCGGCCTCAGGCACCGCAACGTCCAGCCAGACGCTACGCAAGCCATTAATGGTCGCCAGGGTGTCCCCCGCCATGAGAGTCATGCCTTCGCGCACGTCGAGTTGCTGCAACACACCGGTGATCGGGCTGGTCACGGTCCATAGCGCCTGCACTTTGCCGCTACGTTCGAACTGGGCGATCAACGCTGCTGGCATCCCGGCCAGGTGCAGGCGTTGGCGCGCCGCGGCCAGCAGCGCGGGATCACCGGCATCGCGCAGGGCCAGATAGTCCCCCTGAGCACTGATCCACGCCGGTACCAGCAGGTCGGCCAGGGGCGCGCCGGCTTCGAGCAGATCCTCGGGGGCGCGGGCGTAAACACGTCCGACGAAACCGCCAGTACGTGCCTGCACCACGGCGATATCGCGGCTATTGAAGGTCAGGTTGCCGACCGCTTCCAGGCTGTTGGCCAATGTCCCGCGGGTCACCGGGGCCAGGCGCATGCCGAGGTTTTGGGTGATGCTCGCATTGATGCTGATGGCGGCGCTGTCGCCACCTTCATCGGCATAGCGCGGCACCAGCTGCATGTCCATAAAGGGCGATTTGCCCGGCTGGTCGAATTTTTGCTGCGGCACCATGGGGTCGTACCAATACAGCACATTACCCTTGTCTGCTGCCGGGGTCGCCTCGGTGCTTGCCGAGCTGTGCCCCCCACTCATGGACTGCTGGGCGAACCAGTAACCACCGGCCGCGCCTATACCCAGTACCAGCGTGGTTAGCAACGTGCCTTTCCAAATTCGAGTCTTCATTGGCCACTGTCTCCATAGGCAAAATACAGACGGGCATTGGTCTGCGCGCGTTGCTGTTCAAGGTCTATGTGTTTCAGGCGCGCTTCGATCAACTCACGGCGGGCGGCTATCACTGTTATCAGATCGCCGGCGCCGGCACGGTAGTCCGCCATCGCCAGCTGCACCTTCTCCTCGGCCAGCGGTACCAGGGTTTGTTTGCTACGTGCTAACGCTCGATCTAGACGGCGGTACTCGGCCAGGTCGTCGTCCAGCTCTTGCGCGTGCTCCCGCGTCACGGCCTCACGCTCAGCTTCAAGACGCAGCAGTTCGGAGCGTTTGGCCGCAATCTTCGGGTCTTGGCGACTGCCGGTGAACAGCGGTAGGTCGAAGGTGAACTGTGCCGACACCATGTCGCCAAAGGCGTCACCGCGCTTCTGATAGGCCAGCTCCCAGCTCCAGTCCGGCTTCTTTTCCGCTTCGGCCTGGCGCACCTGGGCCTCTGCTTCATGCGTCATGGGGTCGAAGGCCTGAAGTTCGGGATGACGCTGCAGGTTGTGACGAAAATGTAGGTCATCAACTCGCCAGCTCGGCCAGGAGCCGGACAGCGGTTCGCTGGCCGCCGCGCCGAGCCAGCGTCGCAAGGCCGCCCGGGCCTGCTCACGGTTGAGCTCGAGTTCATCTTCCTGCTCGGCCAGTAGTGCCGCTTCCTGCTTGGGTGCCAGGCTGTCGATTACCATGCCGCGGCCGCCAGCTAGCCGCGCCTGCACGGCTTTGGCCAGCAGACGATTCTCGTCATACAGAGACTGGAAAAGTTGCAACTTCTGTTCGATGGCGAAGCTGCCAATCCAGGCCAGCGCGGTTTCCTGGCGCACCTTGAGGCGCTCGACCAGCTTCAGTGCACTGGCGCTATTGATACCGGCCTGGGCGACTTCTACCCGAGCACGGCGCTTGGCTCGGTTGGGCACCTCTTGCATGACGCCAACCATCTGCATGGTCATAAAGTCACGCGTAAGGCTGCCACGAGCATCGCCCTCAATCGGAAAGTTTTGGATGCCCAGCAGTAACTTGGGGTCCGGCAATTCACCGGCGGGAATGGCAGCCTGAACGGCTGCATCTCGGTTGGCTGCTTGGGCAGCCAGTGAGGGTGCCTCACGCTCAGCCAGGCGTAGGGCTTCGTCCAGGGTAAGGGCGGCGGCCAGGCCAGGTACGGCCAGCGCGCACAGCGTGAGGACGGCCAGACATGGGCGCGTCCCGCAATAGCGTCGGATACTCATTTTGACGATTCCTATGGATGATCCGGCGCGCACCCAAGCGGGCACACGCACATCGTCTCGCCACCAAAAAGGGCGAAACGGAACTCAAGTCAGCACGGGAATCAGGCGCGAGGTGGCCGCCACACCCCGGAAGGGGATGTGGTTGGAAGGAAGTCGCTGGTGAGGGAAACTGCGGCGGGATGAGACAGCAGAAGAGACGTCTTGATGACCGTGACCTGCAGCATGCTGCTGCTCTTGCATTCTTGTCCGGTCTTGCAGACTTTGCCGCTGGAGATTTGCTGCTGATGGTCTTCGCAGCACGGAGCCTGCGTCTCGTCCATCGAAATGCCGTGCTGTTCCATAGGGCAAGGCTCCGAAAACGCGAGTGCACCCGCAACCCCATTCAGGGGAAGGGTCAAGCTGAGCAGCAGGAGCAACAGCAGATGCAGGCGTCGTTTCATGCGTCGGAGTCTAGTCTAGGTCGATAGGGGGAGCAATTCGTTCAGCACTCCGCTTTATGGAAAGATCATGGCGTGCCGGTCGGGTGACGCTCGGTCGGCTTTACCTTCTGTGTGTCGTCGGCAGCGGGCGGCCCCTTATGCATGCCGTGTATGCAGAAAAGCATCGACAGCGGACAGAGTAGTAGCAAGATCAGCGCATTCGCCGCGATCCAGGTTTGAAAAGCCGGAAACAGGACATAGGCAGCCAGCAGGATGATGCCGGCACCGATGCCGAGCCGAACCATGGTCGATTTATCGCATGTCATGATGTTCTCCTTTCATTCAGGTAGTGGGGGCAGATCATCCAGAATCGGCCTTGGTGGTTGCTCCGCGTTGTCGCAATGCTCGGCCAGGTAGCTCAGGCCGTCGCGCAGGGACTGGAGCAAGGCAATGCGTGTGTTCAGCGTGTCGATATAGTGTTGGGCAATGGCCCGAACCTCGCGGCCGGGACGATGTCGATCCCGCCACAACGCAAGCAAGGTGCGCACCTGCGCCAATGAGAAGCCCAGATCCCGGGTGTGGTGAATGAAGCGTAAAACCTGCACATCGCTTTCCCGATAATCGCGATAGCCAGACCGGGTACGCCGAGACGCTGGGACCAGCTCGATGCGTTCGTAATAGCGGATCATTTTGGCGGTCAAGCCGCTGACGTTCGCCACTGTGCCAATGTTCATGGATGCCTCCATCTTGCTGAGACCTAGCCTCTGTCAAGCTCTACCGGTGACGGCCGCCAGCGCTTGAACAATAGGGCGTAAGTGACTACCGAGACGCTGGACAATGCCATCGCGCACTTGCCACTACCGGGCTCAACAGACCGAAGGCAGCCAACGGAATGCCGGCCAGGTTGTAAACGAAGGCCAAAAACTGGCTCTTCAGAATCCGTCCGTAGGTATGCAGGGGGAGAGCCAAGGCATCCGCCACCAGCGGCGGATTGCTGCGCATCATGGGGATCCGGTAGTGTGCATGGCCACATCAATGTCGGTCGACATGGCAATGTCAATGCTTTCTCGATCCGTGCCACGCAAGATGCGCAGGTCATGCCCTCTACGCCGAACGCCCATTGCTGGGTATGGCCAGCGGGCGCGGCAGCAGTGGTTTCGGGGAATGCGCGGGGCATCGCCAACCTCCACAATTATCTCGCTACTTAGAGGTTGGACCTTACCGTCGGGGCAAGGTCAAGCAGCAAGGTGGCTGCCACTCTTGCAGCGCCAGGGGATCCGCGCACGGCTTGCGCGACAGCGGCTTGTATTTTGGATCGTCGCCGGGTTGGGCGTGCCGTGGTTCGCAACGCTGTTCTACTAAAAGAGATTAACTATGCGTCAACTGCTGAAACTGAACTCGTCGGTCTGCCGGCACTGGCAGCGGCCTCGACAACTGTCACGCTCGGCGTACAGAACATGACCTGTCCGGCCTGTCCGATCACAGTCAAGAAGTCGCTGGAGAAGGTGTCAGGTGTGAGCGACGTTCAGGTCAATCTCGACCAAAAGACGGCCATCGTCATCTACGATCCCGTTATGATTCAGCTGGAGACACTGATCGAAGCGACTACGAATGCGGGTTCCCGCTTCCCTGTGTTCCGCAAGCTACCGTCTTAAGCTTTGTTACATGGTAAGCCTGATAAGCAATTCTGCATGGGCTCTCGAGCTTACCTCTGAACTAGCAGACTTGGGCCAGTCTTCAGGAGGAAAGAAAGATTGGTGGTAAAAAAGTGGTACAAGTCATTTTTTAAACTTGGTAAAGGCCCGCTCAGTAGGAGTGGGCGCTTTCAGTGCTTCCAATCCATCACACTGGCGCTGCAGTTCCGCCGCTATCCCGGCTCGCGCATCTGCGCCTTCGACATGGGGCGTTCCATGCGAGCGACGGTGTTGGGCCTGGGCGGCGAGCACGGTTCCGGTATCCCGTCCAGCCCAAGGCGAAGCAATCCTGGCAGGATCATGCCGATCACCTGGTCAACTGGAGTGGCCTGAGCGTACAACTCGATCAAGCCAAGGCGAGACTCCTCCACGCGCCAGTCCTCAGGGCATGATCATGATGTGGGGTTCTGTACGTGGTGGAGGCATTCATGGTGGGGAGACAACGGATTTCGACGAAGGGACAGCACTTTTTGTGGAAAGGGGGCAGCCCGGGTTCTTTAATCTCGACTGTGATGCTGGATGCGGAGCGCTGTTATTCTTTGCTCGTTGGCGGAGAGGAAAATGGTGTGAGTCTGCCAATCAACCAAGGAGATAGCACGCATCCATGGCACAGCCAATTGTCATTCAGCTCCAAGAGCTGGCATCAGATAGCGGTCACGATATAAGCGATCTTCTTTGCAAGGCGCTGGTGGTAGCGACCAAACTCAACCTCACAGAGTTTCGCGAATGGATTCTTGCTGAGCTAAACGGCTATGCGGGTGCAGTCAACCTATTGCTCCCAGGCTATCGCCTTATTCATGGGGATTTACGGGTTCAGAATCCTTTCCACGGTTTGCAACCTTTTCTGGTACCTCAAGATGTGCATGACATTGTCAATAAAGTGCATGTGACGGAGTCCGTGGCTTCTATCGAGCAATTGATTGAGGGCTCAAAAAATGGACATCTCGTGTTCTATTTCTCGCCTGAGCAAGAGCGTGTATTGATGTCTATGCAAGAAAGCATTGCTCCACTTCGACCGTTGCGTGCTATTGGAGCTAACAAGCTCACAGCTATTCTTAATACCATTCGTACACGCATTTTGGAGTGGTCGCTCTCGCTGGAGGCAGAGGGTATTCTCGGAGATGGGTTTTCGTTTTCTACGAGTGAGAAGCAGGCCGCTATGCACAGTCAGAATATTCGTATTGAGAATTTCCAAGGTATCTTGGGAAATGTAGAAGGTAGCTCAGTAACCCAGACCAATACGCAGCACATAAAAGCATCAGATTTTTCCTCGCTTGCACGTTACCTCACTAGCCAAGGCGTTGGGGATGCTGAGGTTCGAGAGCTAGAGCTGGCTGTGCGCAACGACCCCGAGCCGAACTCTGGAAAGGGCTTCGGCCCACAAGTTAGTGCATGGGTCGGCAAGATGGTTGCTCTTGCAGCCTCCGGGGGCTGGGAAATTAGCGTGGCCACAGCCAGCGGCGTATTGGCTACAGCATTGAGCAAATTCTACGGATTGGGCTGAGCAGTTTCTTACGGTGAGGTATGCTTAGAGCTGATTGATAATGGTGTCGCTAAAGTCGTCGCCCCGCAAATCGTCCCATTTCCCGCGTCAGCAAAAGCTCTGCACGGTTGACGGTAAAAGCGACGGTAAAGCCCCTTGTTGATCACAGCCAATCCCTTTATCCATGCGGGTTCAGACGACCTATTGATGATCGAGTGGGAGTGATCTGAATGACAAGGGCAGCCCAGGCTGCCCTTGTGCTATGGCCGTGTCAGTAGCCCGAGGCGCGCTTTTGTAGGGTGGAGATGGCGAAGCCTTGTCCACCGATAGCGCTGTAGCTGGCGGACAAGCCGTCGGCATGTCCGCCCTACGATGTGACAGACCTTGTGCCAGAACAGCGGATATACGAGATGATTAATGGCCTTTACCCGCAGACAAATTCTCGCCGGCTTGGCCGGTCTCAGTGTGGTCGGTTTGGGTGCCGGTGGCGTGCGCTATTGGCTGGGGCGCCCGTTGGTGGCCGCCGCGTATGACTACGAGCTGATCGCTGCGCCACTCGAGGTGGAGCTGGTGCCCGGTCATATGACTCCGGCGTGGGCCTACGGCGGTCAGGCGCCAGGCTTGGAGATTCGTGCGAAGCAGGGCGAGTGGCTGCGCGTGCGCTTTATCAACCAGCTGGAGGTGCCGACCACCATCCACTGGCACGGCATCCGTCTGCCGCTGGAAATGGATGGCGTGCCGTATGTCTCGCAGTTGCCGGTGCTACCCGGCGAATACTTCGACTACCAGTTCAAGACCCCGGACGCCGGTAGTTTCTGGTATCACCCGCATGTCGCCAGTGGCGAGCAGTTGGGTCGCGGGCTGGTTGGCGCATTGATTGTCGAGGAGCGCGAGCCCACGGGGTTCGCGCACGAGCGCACGCTCAACCTGAAAAGCTGGCATGTCGATGCGCGGGGCGCGTTCACCGAGTTCAGCGTGCCGCGCGAGGCGGCGCGCGGCGGCACGCCTGGGCGCTTGAGTACGGTCAATGGCGTGCACGCGCCGACCCTGGAGCTGCCAGCCGGGCAGGTGGTGCGCTTGCGCCTGATCAATCTGGATAACACCCTGACTTATCGCCTCAACTTGCCGGGTGCGGATGCGCGCATCTATGCGCTGGACGGCAATCCGGTCGAGCCGCGGCCGTTGGGCAAGGAATACTGGCTGGGGCCGGGCATGCGGATCGAGCTGGGGTTGAGGGTGCCGACGGCTGGCGTTGAGCTATCGCTGCGCAATGGGCCATTGCGCCTGGCGACCTTGCGCGCGCAGCCCAATGCCGAAGTCGCCGGTGATTGGCCACCAGCGCTGCCGGCCAATCCGATCGCCGAGCCGGATCTGGCCAGTGCCGAGACCCTGCGCTTCAACTTCGAGTGGGCCGGCGCGGTGTCGGTCGGCCTGGCGCAGGGCGCGGCGCACAGCTTCTGGCAGATCAACGGCCAGGCCTGGGATATCAACGACAAGACCTGCGCCGACCGGCCGATTGCCCGTCTGCAGTTGGGCAAGAGCTATATCTTCGAGCTGCGTAATCTCAGCCAGTATCAGCACCCGATTCACCTGCACGGCATGACCTTCAAGGTGCTGGCCTCGAATCGCAAGTCGATTATTCCGTACTTCACCGACACCTACCTGCTGGGCAAGAACGAACGCGCGCGGGTGGCGCTGGTCGCCGATAATCCCGGGGTATGGATGTTCCACTGCCATGTGATCGACCATATGGAAACCGGTCTGATGGCATCAGTCGAGGTCGTTTAAACGTGCGCCACCCCCTGATCATTGATCGCAGCCAGGATCAGCATTTTATGCGCGAGGCCTTGGCCCTGGCGGCCGAAGGCGCGGCCCTGGGTGAGGTGCCGGTGGGCGCGGTGCTGGTGCAGGATGGCGTGGTTGTCGGGCGCGGCTTCAATTGCCCGATCTCCAGCCATGACCCCAGCGCGCATGCCGAAATGGTGGCGATCCGCGCGGCAGCGCAGGCGGTCGACAATTACCGCCTGCCGGGCAGCACTCTGTACGTGACCCTGGAACCGTGCAGCATGTGTGCCGGCTTGATCGTGCATGCGCGAGTGCAGCGGGTGGTCTACGGCGCCACCGAACCCAAGGCTGGCGTGGTGCTGAGTCGTGGGCAGTTCTTCGCCCAGGACTTCCTCAACCACCGGGTGTTGGTGGAGGGCGGCGTGTTGGCCGAGGACTGTGGCGCGCTGCTTAGCGCGTTCTTCAAGGCCCGGCGCGAGGCGCGTTAGGCGAGGCAAGCTACAGCGGTGGGGTGTCTTCTTGCGGTAGGGTCTTGTTGACGCCCGGTACGTGCAGGCCGCTTTCCGCCACTTGGCTGCCTTCCAGTTGTGGCTGCGTCACCCAGGTGAGGATGTCGTAGTAGCGGCGGATGTTACGTACAAAATGCACCGGTTCGCCGCCCCGGGCATAGCCGTAGCGGGTTTTGCTGTACCACTGCTTCTGCGACAGGCGCGGCAGAATCTTTTGCACATCCAGCCACTTGTCCGGGTTCAGCCCCTCAGCTTCGGTGAGCTTGCGCGCGTCCTCCAGATGACCGCCGCCGACGTTGTAGGCGGCCAGGGCGAACCAGGTACGGTCCGGCTCTTGAATGCTTTCGGGCAACAGTTCCTTAACGTGAACGATGTATTTGGCGCCGCCATCGATGCTTTGCTTGGGGTCGAGGCGGTTCGATACGCCCATGGCCTGAGCGGTGCGCAGGGTCAGCATCATCAGGCCGCGCACCCCGGTTTTCGAGGTGGCGCTCGGTTGCCACAGCGACTCCTGATAACCCATGGCGGCCAGTAAGCGCCAATCCAGGCCTTGAACCTGCGCCGCTTGGCGGAAATGCTTTTCGTAGCGCGGCAAGCGCTGTTGCAGGTGTTTGGCGAAGGTGTAGGCGCCGACGTAGCCGAGCACGTCGACGTGGCCGTAGTAACGCTCTTTCAGGCGTTGCAGGCTGCCGTTCTGTTGGGCGCGCTGCAAAAAGGCATTCACCTCGTCGAGCAGGCTGGTGTCTTCGCCCGGCGCCACCGCCCAGGCCAGGCTCTGCGAATCGCCGAGGTCGAAGGCCACGCGCACGTTGGGGAAGTAGACCTGGTTCATGGCCAGCTCGTTGGAGTCGACCAGGGTCAGGTCGATTTGGCCCTCGTCGACCATGCGCAGCAAGTCGACCACTTCCACCGCAGCGGACTCTTCATAATTCAGCCCTGGAAACTCGACTTTCAGTGCGGCCAGCTGTTCGGCATGGCTGCTGCCTTTGAGCACCAGGATGCGCTTGTCGAGCAGGTCGTCCGGGCGAGTCGGGCGCTGCTGGCCATTGCGGTAGATGATCTGTGGGGTGACTTCCAGATAAGGGGTGGAAAAACGCGCGACCTGTTGCCGTCCGTCGCTTTCCACCAGACCGGCGGCTGCCAGCACCGGCCCACCAGGTTTGCCCAGACGGGCAAATAATTCGTCGAGGTTGTCGGCCGTCTCGATTTGCAGCTCAAGATCGAGGTCGTCGGCGAAGCGTTTGACCAGCTCGTACTCGAAACCGGTTTCGCCGTTGCGGTCCTGGAAATAGGTGGCCGGGCTGTTGCGGGTGATCACGCGCAGCACACCCTCCGCCTGAACGCGCTCGAGTGCGCTGGGTTCTTCAGCGCAGCCGCCGAGCAGCAGGAGGATTCCGATCGCTGACAACCAGTGGGCGTAGCGCGTGCGGAACGCAGATTGGGCAAACATTGGCGCAGTATACGCAAAGGATCTTGCGCGCCATATCTCGACAGCGGTTGCCTTCTCTGCTAGCGCCGAGGCGCTCGCTCGCGCACCGCCACGGGTGCCGTCGCCAGCGCTTTAGGCTAGAATGCACGGCCTCAAAGTACACCCCCTTCCCAGAGGCTGTCCCCGATGTTGATCCTGCGCGGCGCTCCCGCCCTTTCTGCTTTTCGCCACGGTAAATTGCTTGAGCAACTGACCAGCAAGGTTCCCGCTGTGACTGGGCTGTACGCCGAGTTCGCGCATTTTGCCGATGTCACCGGTGTGCTCAACGCCGACGAAGAGCGCGTATTGGCTCGTCTGTTGAAGTACGGCCCGAGTGTGCCGGTGCAGGAGCCGAGCGGCCGGTTGTTCCTCAGCATCCCGCGTTTCGGCACCATTTCGCCCTGGTCGAGCAAGGCCAGTGACATCGCCCGCAACTGCGGTCTGGCCAAGGTTCAGCGCATTGAGCGCGGCATTGCCTATTACGTGGCTGGTGAACTGAACGCTGGCGAAGCGCAGCAGGTCGCCGCGCTGTTGCATGACCGCATGACCCAGTTGGTGCTGAGCAGCCTGGAAGATGCGGGCGCACTGTTCAGCCACGCGCAGCCCAAGCCGCTGACCGCGGTGGACGTGCTGGGCGGCGGGCGGGCCGCGCTGGAGCAGGCCAACGTCGACATGGGCCTGGCCCTGGCGGAAGACGAAATCGATTACCTGGTGACCAGTTTCAACGGTCTGGGGCGCAACCCGCACGACATCGAACTGATGATGTTCGCCCAGGCCAACTCCGAACATTGCCGGCACAAGATCTTCAATGCCAGTTGGGATATCGATGGCGAGAGCCAGGATAAATCCCTGTTCGGCATGATCAAGAACACCTATCAAATGCACAGTGAAGGCGTGCTGTCGGCTTACAAGGACAACGCTTCGGTGATCGTTGGTAGCGTCGCCGGTCGTTTCTTCCCGAACCCTGAAACCCGTCAGTACGGCGCGGTACAAGAGCCCGTGCATATCCTGATGAAGGTGGAGACGCACAACCACCCAACCGCGATTGCTCCGTTCCCCGGTGCTTCCACCGGTTCCGGTGGCGAAATCCGTGACGAAGGCGCCACCGGGCGCGGCGCCAAGCCCAAGGCTGGCCTCACCGGTTTCACCGTGTCCAACCTGCAGATCCCCGGTTTCGAGCAGCCTTGGGAAGTGCCGTACGGCAAACCCGAGCGCATCGTTACCGCGCTGGACATCATGATCGAAGGCCCGCTGGGTGGCGCGGCGTTCAACAACGAATTTGGCCGCCCGGCGCTGACCGGTTACTTCCGTACCTTCGAGCAGAGCATCAACACCCCACGCGGTGAAGAAGTGCGTGGCTACCACAAGCCGATCATGCTCGCCGGCGGCATGGGTAACATCCGCGCCGAACACGTGCAGAAGGGCGAGATTCTGGTCGGCTCCAAGCTGATCGTGCTCGGCGGTCCGGCCATGTTGATCGGCCTGGGTGGCGGCGCGGCCTCGTCGATGGCCACCGGTACCAGCTCGGCGGACCTGGATTTCGCCTCGGTGCAGCGCGAAAACCCGGAAATGGAGCGCCGTTGCCAGGAAGTGATCGACCGTTGCTGGCAGCTCGGCGAGCAGAACCCGATCAGCTTTATCCACGACGTCGGTGCCGGCGGTCTGTCCAACGCCTTCCCGGAGCTGGTCAACGATGGCGGCCGCGGCGGGCGTTTCGAGCTGCGCAATATTCCTAATGACGAGCCGGGCATGGCCCCGCACGAAATCTGGAGCAACGAGTCGCAGGAACGTTATGTGCTGGCAGTCGGCGCGGCTGACTTCGAGCGCTTCAAGGCCATCTGCGAGCGTGAGCGTTGCCCGTTTGCGGTGGTCGGTGAGGCTACTGAAGAAGCCCACCTGACTGTGACCGACAGCCATTTCGGCAACAATGCCGTGGACATGCCGCTCAACGTGCTGCTCGGCAAGGCGCCGCGCATGCACCGTTCGGCCTCGCGCGAAGCCGAGCTGGGCGATGATTTCGACGCCAGTGAGCTGGACATGGACGAGTCGGTGACCCGCGTGCTGCGTCACCCGGCCGTGGCCAGCAAGAACTTCCTGATCACCATCGGCGACCGCAGCATTACCGGTCTGGTAGCGCGCGACCAGATGGTTGGCCCGTGGCAGGTGCCGGTGGCCGATTGCGCCGTTACCGCCAGCAGTTTCGACACGTATTCTGGCGAAGCCATGGCCATGGGCGAGCGCACCCCGCTGGCCTTGCTCGATGCCCCGGCCTCGGGGCGCATGGCGATTGGCGAAACGTTGACCAACATCGCCGCATCGCGCATCGAGAAGATTGCCGATATCAAACTCTCCGCCAACTGGATGTCCGCCGCCGGTCACCCGGGCGAAGATGCGCGTCTATACGATACGGTCAAAGCCGTTGGCATGCAGTTGTGCCCGGAGCTGGGCATCACCATCCCGGTGGGCAAAGACTCGATGTCGATGAAGACCCGCTGGCAGGATGACGGCGCGGAGAAGAGCGTGACCGCACCGTTGTCGCTGATCGTCACCGGCTTTGCTCCGGTCAGCGATATCCGCAAGACCCTGACCCCGCAGTTGCGCATGGACAAGGGCGAAACTGACTTGATCCTGGTCGACCTGGGCCGTGGGCAGAACCGCATGGGCGCCTCGATCCTTGCCCAGGTCTACGGCAAGCTCGGCAAGCAGGCGCCGGACGTCGATGACGCCGAAGACCTGAAAGCGTTTTTCGCGGTGATCCAAGGCCTGAATGCCGACGGTCGCCTGCTGGCCTACCACGACCGTTCCGACGGCGGTCTGTTGGTCACCGCGCTGGAAATGGCCTTCGCTGGCCATTGCGGCTTGAACCTGTACCTCGATTCGCTGGCCGACAATCCAGCAGAGCTGGCCGCGGTGCTGTTCAACGAAGAGCTGGGCGCGGTCATTCAAGTGCACCAGGACGCCACCCCGGAAGTGCTTGCGCAGTTCAGCGCAGCCGGCCTGGGCGATTGCGTTGCGGTGATCGGTCAGCCAGTCAACAATGGCGAGGTGGCGATCAGTTTCAATGGCCAGCCGGTATTCGGCGGTCAGCGTCGTCTGTTGCAGCGTCAGTGGGCGGAAACCAGCTACCAGATCCAGCGTCTGCGCGATAACGTGCAGTGCGCCGATCAGGAGTTCGACACCCTGCTCGACGAGGACAACCCGGGCCTGAGCATCAAGCTCGGTTTTGACGTCAACGACAACATTTCGGCGCCTTACATCAAGAAAGGCGTGCGTCCGCAAATCGCTGTGCTGCGCGAGCAGGGCGTCAACGGTCAGGTGGAGATGGCAGCCGCCTTCGACCGCGCCGGCTTCAGTGCGATCGACGTGCACATGAGCGATATCCTGGCCGGTCGCGTCGACCTCAAGGACTTCAAAGGTCTGGTCGCTTGCGGCGGCTTCTCCTATGGCGACGTGCTCGGCGCCGGCGAAGGCTGGGCCAAGTCGATCTTGTTCAATAACCGTGCGCGCGACGGCTTCCAGGCCTTCTTCGAGCGCAAGGACAGCTTCGCCCTGGGCGTGTGCAACGGTTGCCAGATGATGAGCAACCTGCATGAGTTGATTCCCGGCAGCGAGTTCTGGCCGCACTTCGTGCGCAACCGCTCGGAGCAGTTCGAGGCGCGCGTGGCCATGGTTCAGGTGCAGGAGTCGGCGTCGATCTTCCTGCGTGGCATGGCCGGTTCGCGTATGCCAATCGCCATCGCCCACGGCGAAGGGCATGCCGAGTTCGAGAATGCAGAAGCCCTGCTCGAGGCCGATCTGTCCGGCTGCGTAGCGATGCGCTTTATCGACAACCACGGCAAGGTCACCGAAACCTACCCGGCCAACCCCAACGGTTCGCCGCGCGGGATCACCGGCCTGACCAGTCGCGACGGCCGCGTGACGATCATGATGCCGCACCCGGAGCGGGTGTTCCGCGCCGTGCAGAACTCCTGGAAACCGGACGAGTGGCAGGAAGATGCCGGCTGGCTGCGCATGTTCCGCAACGCCCGCGTGTGGGTGGATTAACAGCGGCCGTCATGCGGCCCTCTGCTGAGACCCTCTCCGCTTGTCGGCGATAGGGTGCGCCGAGGGCGCCTGAAGGGCGGGAGAGGACGTGTCAAATTCGCAAGATCCGCTCCTGCCCGAGGTGCGCCAGGTCAAACCTGGCGATTGCTTGCTGCTGTGCCGTTGCGGGCGCTCGTCTGTGCTTCCCGATTGTGCTGCTGCATGCCCGGACGGCCTCAGGCTGGAGCCGCTGCGCGAGCAATTTCTGCTGTTGTGCCGCTGCGGTCAGTCGCAACGACTGCCTTATTGTGACGGTCGCCATAACGCACCAGCGCCGGGTGTCCGGGCTAAATGGCGGCGTTTCTGGCGTGGCGCACAATGAGCGGCAAAGAAGCTTTGGCTTGCTGAACGTCCGCCCCAATCGCTAGTCAAAACCTCAGCCTGTGACGGATGCCGCGAACGCCGAGCAAGGCAAAGTGCCATTATCCTCTGGCATCATTATTTGACTGTGTTCAGTCTGTCCTTCTGCGGAGAGTTTGATGTACAAACTGTGCTTCTATGTGCCGGAAACCCATCTGGATGGGGTGAAGAAAGCTGTTTTTGCCGCCGGTGGCGGGCGCGTAGGGGCTTATGACAGCTGCTGCTGGCAGACCCTGGGGCAAGGCCAGTTCCGCCCGCTGGAGGGCAGTCAGGCGTTTCTCGGCCAAGTGGGCTCGATCGAGCACGTGGCGGAGTGGAAGGTCGAGTTGGTGGTCGCCGATGAGCTGATTCATGAGGCGGTCAAGGCGCTGAAAAGTAGCCATCCCTATGAAACGCCAGCTTTCGAGGTATGGCGCCTGTCGGATATCCAATTCTGAGACCGGTGGCATGCCAACAGCCAAAAGGCGCCTTTACGGCGCCTTTTTTAGGCACGTCAGGGGCGAATTTCGATCAGCGTGCCGTCCTTGACCAGTTGCCACACCTCGCGCATATCGCTGTTGGTCATGGCGATACAGCCTTCGGTCCAGTCCAGCGTGTTGAAGAACCACTCGGGGTATTCCTCATCCAGTGGTGTGCCGTGAATCATGATCATGCCGCCTGGCGGTAAGCCTTTGTCGCGGGCATTGGCTTGGTCGCGGGCGTTGGGGTAGGAGATATGCAGGGACAGTTGGTATTTATCGCTGGTTTTGCGCCAGTCGATCCAATAGAAGCCTTCCGGTGTGCGCAGATCACCTTCGTGCTGCTTGGCGCCATCCGGCTGTTTACCGAGTGAAATGCGGTAGGACTTGAGCGGCTGGCCGCCGCTGATCAGGTGCAATTTGCGCTCGGATTTCACCACCAGCACCTTGTCCACGCGTGGCCCTTCAAGGGTGGTGGTGGCAGTGGCCTGGGCGGCAACGGTACAGGACAAACAGAGTAGGGCGAACAACCAGCGCATCGGAGCTATATCCCAAAGATCAGAGCAATTTCTTATAGTGCGCGCGCAAGGCTTCGAGCGGCTCATTGCGTACCGGATAAGCGTGGTGCTGTCGGTCAGCGAAGTAGCATTCTAAGGTACGGCCAATGGTCGGGAAAGCCAGCTCGGACCAAGGGATGTCTTGTTCGTGAAACAACTGAACGTCCAGGCTTTCCTCGCCCGCGGCGAAATCCAGGTCGACCAGTTCGGCGCGGAACAACATATACACCTGATTGATGTGCGGCAGATCGAACAAGGTGTAGAGGGCCAGATCGCGCACCCGGGCGCAGGCTTCCTCCTGGGTTTCGCGGGCAGCGGCCTGTTCGAGGGTTTCGCCGTTCTCCATGAACCCGGCCGGCAGGGTCCAGTAACCGCGCCGTGGCTCGATGGCCCGGCGACACAGCAGCACCTGATCGCCCCACACCGGCAGGCAGCCCGCGACGATTCGAGGGTTCTGGTAGTGAATGGTGTGGCAGTGTCCGCAGACATACCGCGGACGGTTGTCGCCTGCGGGAATGCGCAAGATAACGGGGTTACCGCACTGACTGCAGAACTTCATGCCGAATCCTCTGGGCTCATGGCCTATCTTGGCGCGTGGCGGTGTTGAGCGGCAAGCGCGGCGGGTGGCTGAAGCGATGCGCCGAATGAGCATCGTCGGCGGTGCGGGGCTTGGGTGCCGCACTTCTTTCATGCCATCATCCGGGGCAGAAAAAGAGACCGAGAATACCCATGCTCGACGAGCTACTCCACCGCGTGCGTGGTTACCACCCGCGCCTTCTGGAGACCGACCGCAGCTTCCCCGAAGCGGCGGTGCTGGTTCCCATTACTCGCAGCGATGAACCGGAAGTGGTGCTGACCTTGCGTGCCAGTGGCCTGTCCACTCACGGCGGCGAGGTGGCCTTTCCTGGCGGTCGTCGCGACCCGGAAGACGCCGACCTGATTCGCACCGCACTGCGCGAGGCGGAGGAGGAAATCGGTTTGCCGCCGGGCTTGGTCGAGGTAATCGGGCCCTTGAGCACGTTGGTGTCGCGCCACGGTATCCAGGTCACGCCCTATGTCGGTCTGGTGCCGGATTACGTCGAGTACAACGCCAACGATGGTGAAATCGCCTCGGTGTTTTCGGTGCCGCTGGCGTTTTTCCGTAGCGACCCGCGTGAGACCACCCACCGTATCGATTACCTCGGGCACAGTTGGTATGTGCCGAGTTACCGCTATGGCGAGTACAAGATCTGGGGCCTGACGGCGATCATGCTGGTGGAGTTGGTCAACCTGGTTTACGACGCCGGCATCAACCTGCACCAGCCGCCCGAGCGGTTTATCACGCTCAATTGAGCCGCGAAACGAGGACATGCACATGAAATACCGCCTGGGACAATCCCGCGTCGACGCCCATCCCGAGAGCTGGGTCGCGCCGAACGCCACACTGGTAGGCAAGATCAAGCTGGAACCGGGGGCGAGCGTGTGGTTTAACGCCGTATTGCGCGGCGACAACGAGCTGATCCACATCGGTGAGCAGAGTAACGTGCAGGACGGCACGGTGATGCACACCGACATGGGCTTTCCGCTGTCCATCGGTAAGGGCGTAACGATTGGCCACAATGCCATGCTGCATGGCTGTTCGGTGGGCGATTACAGCCTGATCGGCATCAATGCGGTGGTACTCAACGGCGCGAAGATCGGCAAGTACTGCATCATTGGCGCCAATGCGCTGATCGCCGAGGGCAAGGAAATTCCCGACGGTTCGCTGGTGGTCGGTTCGCCGGGCAAAGTGGTGCGCGAGCTCAGTGACGCGCAGAAGAAAATGCTTGAGGCCAGCGCCGCGCATTACGTGCACAACGCCCAGCGCTATGCCCGTGACCTGGCCGAGCAAGACGACTGATGGATGCCGAACGCCCGGTCGCCTCGCCTTGCGTGCAGGTTTGCGCGTTGGACGATGACGACATCTGTATCGGTTGTCAGCGTAACGTCGCCGAGATCACCCGCTGGAGCCGGATGGACAACACCGAACGCCGCCAGGTGCTGGTGCAGTGCCACGCGCGCGCCAAGGCCAAAGGCGTGCTGCTGTAGCGCCGACAAACGCCGCCAATCCTATTGAACGCTTACCCCGAGGAATTGTTATGCCCCGTATCGGAACCCCGTTGTCGTCGAGCGCGACCCGCGTCTTGCTGTGTGGCTCTGGCGAGCTGGGCAAGGAAGTGGTGATCGAGCTGCAACGCCTGGGGGTCGAGGTGATTGCCGTGGATCGCTACGCCAATGCCCCGGCCATGCAGGTGGCGCATCGCAGCCATGTGATCAATATGCTCGATGGTGTGGCGCTGCGTGCGGTGATCGAGTTGGAGCGGCCGCACTACATCGTGCCGGAGATCGAAGCGATCGCCACCGCGACCCTGGTCGAGCTGGAAAACCAAGGCTATACCGTGATCCCCAGTGCGCGAGCCGCGCAGCTGACCATGAACCGCGAGGGTATTCGGCGCCTGGCTGCCGAAGAGCTGGGCCTGCCGACTTCGCCGTATCAGTTCGCCGATTCGTTCGACGAGTGCCGCGCCGCAGTCGAGAAGATTGGCTTCCCATGCCTGATCAAGCCGATCATGAGTTCTTCCGGCAAAGGCCAGTCGGTGCTGAAAAGCGCCGACGACCTGCAAACAGCCTGGGACTACGCCCAGGCGGGTGGCCGCGCCGGCAAGGGGCGGGTGATCGTCGAGGGCTTTATCGATTTCGACTATGAAGTCGCCTTGCTGACCGTGCGCCATGCTGGCGGCACCACCTTCTGCGCGCCAGTGGGCCATCGCCAGGTCAAGGGCGATTACCAGGAGTCCTGGCAGCCGCAGCCGATGAGCCCGAAAGCTCAGGCTGAAGCCGAGCGCATTGCCCTGGCGGTAACCGACTCGCTGGGTGGGCGCGGCCTGTTCGGCGTCGAGTTGTTCGTCAAAGGCGATCAGGTGTGGTTCTGCGAAATCTCGCCGCGCCCGCACGATACCGGGCTGGTGACCCTGATTTCTCAAGATCTGTCCGAGTTCGCCCTGCATGCGCGGGCCATTCTTGGTTTGCCGATCCCGGTGATCCGCCAACTGGGTCCGTCCGCTTCGGCGGTGGTGCTGGTCGAAGGCGAGTCGCAGCAGGTCAGCTTTGGCAATCTCGCTGCGGCGCTGGTCGAGCCGGATACCGCCTTGCGCCTGTTCGGTAAGCCGGAAGTCAGCGGCCAGCGCCGCATGGGCGTGGCGCTGGCGCGCGACGAGTCGCTGCAGGCGGCACGGGCCAAGGCCACGCGGGCAGCGCAGGCGGTCAGCGTCGAGCTGTGAGTCGTTGGCGGTGCCTGGCGTGGTGGTTGGCTGTGCTGCCGTTAATGCCGCTGGTCATGCCCCTGGCGCTGCATACGCGGCGTCAGGCGTTGCGCTTGGCGCCGGCTGCCGGACAGTTACGTGGGTTGGCCGGTGTCGATCTGCCCGGCGAGCCGCTGCGCTTGCTGGTGCTGGGCGAGTCCACCGTTGCCGGGGTGGGCGTCAGTTGTTTGCAGCAGGCTCTGGTGGGGCGCTTGGCGCAGGCGTTGGCCGAGCGGCTGGCGCGTCCTGTGAGCTGGCGTGCCTGTGGCGAGAATGGCATTACCGCGGCGCAAGCCTGCAAGCGGTTGCTGCCGCAGGTCGTGGATGAGCCCGTCGATCTGGCGTTGCTGGTATTCGGTGTCAACGACACCACGCACTTCAGTTCGCTGCATCGCTGGCAGTCGTCGCTCGCCTGCATGGCCGATGCATTGGCGGCGCGCGGCGTACAAGTGGCGTTCAGTAGCGTGCCGCCGTTACGCCAGTTCAGCGCCTTGCCATGGTTGTTGCGGCGGCTGCTCGGAGCGCGTGCCGCGCTGTTGGATGCCGGTTTGAAGCAGGTTGCGCTCCGCACGGGGGCGGGTTACTACCCTGTGGCTCTGGAGTTCTCCGCGGCTTATCTGGCGCTCGACGGTTATCACCCGTCGGGATTGGGCTATCGCGTCTGGGCGCAGGCGTTGGCTGCTGCGATCAATCCGCCTGCGACTCCGGCTGCACTTTAGCGGTGGCCTGCCAGACCCTGACACTCTTTACCCGGTTTTCCGTGGACTGCAGGATTTCCAGGCGGTAAGGGCCGATCTTCAGGCACACGGTGCTTTCGGGGATGCTCTCCAGGGCTTCGGTGATCAGGCCGTTGAGGGTTTTCGGTCCGTCACATGGCAGGTGCCAGCCAAGCGCTTTGTTCACTTCGCGGATATAGGCGGCGCCATCGATCACCTGGGTGCCATCTTCTTGCGGGTGGATGTCCGGGCTGCGCAGGGTGTCCTGGTTACTGAAGTCGCCGACGATCTCTTCAAGAATATCTTCCAGGGTGACAATGCCGATCACATCGCCATATTCGTCGACGACGATGCCGATACGTCGCTTCTGTTTCTGGAAATTGATCAGCTGGGTCGACAGCGGGGTGCTTTCCGGAACGAAGTACGGCTCATTGCAGGCGGCGAGCAGCGCTTCCTTGGTCAACTGATTGTGCGTCAGCAGGCGGGCGATCTGGCGCATGTGCACGATGCCTTCGACCTGGTTGATGTCATTGCGAAACACCGGCAGGCGCGTGTGGGTGGTGGTGGTCAACTGGTTGTTGATGGTTTCGATATCGTCTTCCAGGTTGATGCCGGTCACTTCGTTGCGCGGGATCATGATGTCGTTCACCGTGACCCGTTCCAGATCGAGAATACCCAGCAGCATATTCTGGCGGTTCTTCGGCAGCTCATGGCCGGACTCGCGTACCACGCTGCGCAGCTCTTCGGTGGTCAAACTGTCGTTGCTTTTGCTGGACGGGTCGACGCCGAGCAGCCTGAGCAGGCCGTTACTGATCCAACCGAGCAAAATGACCAGCGGGTAGAACAGCTTGAGCAGCAGCAAAAGCGGCAGGCTGAACGGGTAGGCGACCGTTTCCGGGCGCAGTGCGGCGAGGGTTTTTGGGGTGATTTCGCCGAAAATCAGCAGCGCCAGGGTCAGGCCGATGGTGGCGATGGCAATCCCGGCTTCGCCCCAGATTTGCAAGGCCAGTACGGTGGCAATGGACGAGGCGAGGATGTTGACGAAGTTGTTGCCGATCAGAATCGTGCCGAGCAGCCGGTCGGGACGGCTGAGCAGGGCGCTGACGCGTTTGGCGCCGCGGTGACCTTCCTTGGCCAGGTGGCGCAGACGGTAGCGGTTGAGGCTGAGAATGCCGGTTTCCGAGCTGGAGAAGAACGCCGAACAGGCCAGCAGGAAAATCAGCAAGCCAATCAAAAAACCAGGGTGCGCGTTATCCACGGAAAATTGCCTAGATGTGCAAGATGAATTCGCGGACCAGCTTGCTGCCGAAGTACGCCAGCATCAGCAGGCAAAAACCTGCCAGGGTCCAGCGGATGGCTTGGTGACCGCGCCAGCCAAGTTGATGGCGGCCCCACAGCAACACGGCGAAAACCACCCAGGCAAAACTGGACAGGATGGTTTTATGCACCAGATGCTGGGCAAACAGGTCATCGATAAACAGCGCACCGGACAGCAGCGACAGCGAGAGCAGCAGCCAGCCAGCCCAGAGGAAGCCGAACAGCAGGCTTTCCATGGTTTGCAGCGGTGGGAAGTTCTTGATCAGCCCCCAGGGGTGCTTGTTCTTCAGATGATGGTCTTGCAGCAGCAAGAGCAGCGCCTGAAACACCGCGATGGTGAGCATGCCGTAGGCGATGATCGACAGCAGGATGTGCACGAGAATGCCTGGCGCTTCATTGATTGGCTGGCTGGTGCCAACTGGCATGAATTGCGCGAGCAGAACCGTCAGGCAGCCCAGCGGGAACAGCAGCAACAGCAGATTCTCGACCGGAATCCGCACGCAGGCTACGAGCGTCAGCAGGATGACCGCGTAAGCGATCAGGCTGGCCGCATTGAAAAAGTCGAGTACCAGGCCGGCCGAGTGGTACATCTGCAGAAACAGGCTGCCGCCATGGAACAACAGAGCGAGCACGCCAAGCAGAGCCAGCAGGCGTTTGTCGGGCGCGCTGCGCTGGGTCAGGCGCAGGCCTTGGTAGGTGGCGGCGCCGGCATATAAGCAAGCAGCGGCGAGACTGGGCAGCAGAGGGTACATAAATCCTTGTGAGGCAAGCCCGAAAGGCGCTGAGTGTGGCATACAACGATCATTTCACGAAAGACCACTGGCGGTGTCGGTGCTGTGGACACTTCGCTATAATCCGCGACCTGCTGCAAGCCCACCCTCGGCTCGACAGGGCCTGAAAGGAACGCGCATGTTCGAAAATCTTACTGATCGCCTCTCGCAGACCCTGCGAAACGTCACTGGCAAGGCCAAGCTGACCGAAGACAACATCAAGGACACCCTGCGCGAAGTGCGCATGGCCTTGCTCGAAGCCGACGTCGCCCTGCCGGTGGTCAAGGACTTCGTCAATAAGGTCAAGGAGCGTGCGGTCGGCACCGAAGTCTCGAAAAGCCTGACCCCGGGTCAGGCCTTCGTGAAGATCGTGCGTGCCGAACTCGAAGCGCTGATGGGCGAGGCCAACGAAGACCTGGCGCTCAACGTCACGCCACCTGCGGTGGTGTTGATGGCGGGTTTGCAGGGCGCAGGTAAAACCACCACGGTCGGCAAGCTGGCGCGCTTTCTCAAAGAGCGCAAGAAAAAGACCGTGCTGGTGGTTTCCGCAGACGTCTATCGCCCCGCGGCGATCAAGCAGCTGGAAACCTTGGCTGCCGATATTGGCGTGACCTTTTTCCCCTCCGATATCAGCCAGAAACCGGTGGCGATTGCCGAGGCGGCGATCAAGGAAGCCAAGCTCAAATTCATCGATGTGGTGATCGTCGACACCGCCGGCCGCCTCGCCATCGATACCGAGATGATGGCGGAAATCCAGGCGCTGCACGCCGCGATCAAACCCGCCGAGACCCTGTTCGTGGTCGATGCGATGACCGGCCAGGATGCCGCCAACACCGCCAAGGCTTTTGCCGATGCCCTGCCGCTGACCGGCGTGGTGCTGACCAAGGTCGACGGTGATGCGCGTGGCGGTGCCGCGCTGTCAGTGCGCGCCATCACGGGCAAGCCGATCAAATTCATCGGTATGGGTGAGAAGAGCGAGGCGCTGGAGCCGTTCCACCCGGACCGTATTGCCTCGCGCATCCTCGGCATGGGCGATGTGCTCAGCTTGATCGAGCAGGCCGAGCAGACCCTTGATCGCGAGAAAGCCGAGAAGCTGACCAAGAAGCTGAAGAAGGGCAAGGGCTTCGATCTCGAAGACTTTCGCGATCAATTGCAGCAGATGAAAAACATGGGCGGCCTCGGCGGCCTGATGGACAAGCTGCCGCAAATGGGCGGCGTCAACCTGGCGCAGATGGGCAATGCCCAGGGCGCGGCCGAGAAGCAGTTCAAGCAAATGGAGGCGATCATCAATTCGATGACGCCCCAGGAGCGGCGCGATCCCGATGTGATCAGCGGCTCGCGCAAGCGCCGCATCGCCATGGGTTCCGGCACTCAGGTGCAGGACATCGGGCGACTGATCAAGCAACACAAACAAATGCAGAAAATGATGAAGAAATTCACCGCCAAGGGCGGTATGGCCAAGATGATGCGCGGCATGGGCGGGATGATGCCGGGCGGCTTGCCGAAGATGTAAACGTGGTAAAAGGCTGCGCGCGCACTGGGCGATTGTGCCCGTGTGCAGTGCGTCGCAGCCGACACCGACCGGCGGCCCGAAAAAGAGATTTGCAAAAAGCCGGATAATCCTTAGAATATGCGGCCTTTCGGGCCTAGTGCCCTATGCTTGCATTTCAGTTTTGCAGCACCGACTACAGGAACGAAGTTCAATGGTAACCATCCGTCTTGCCCGTGGCGGCTCCAAAAAGCGCCCTTTCTACCACCTCACCGTGACCAACAGCCGCAATGCGCGCGACGGTCGTTTCGTTGAGCGTGTTGGTTTCTTCAACCCGGTTGCTTCGGGCGCTGAAATCAAGCTGTCCGTTAACCAAGAGCGCGTCACCTACTGGCTGAGCCAGGGTGCGCAGCCGTCTGAGCGCGTTGCTCAGCTGCTCAAGGAATCTGCTAAGGCAGCTGCCTAAGCAATTTATGAGCACATCGCCAGCTCCCGCCGAGGACTTAGTGGTACTCGGCAAGATCGTTTCGGTGCATGGCGTGAAAGGCGATGTGAAGGTGTACTCCTTCACCGACCCGATCGATAACGTGCTCGATTACCCCCGTTGGACGCTCAAGCGTGACAACGAGGTTAAGCAAGTTGAAGTAGCCAGTGGGCGCTTGCAAGGCAAGGTCCTGGTCGCAAAGCTAAAGGGTCTCGATGATCGCGAAGTGGCTCGTACCTTCGCCGGTTTCGACATTTGTGTACCCCGCAGCCAGCTGCCGGAACTGACCGATGGCGAGTTCTACTGGTATCAGTTGGAAGGCCTCAAGGTTATCGATCAGGCAGGGCAGTTGCTCGGCAAGATCGATCATTTGTTCGAGACCGGCGCCAACGATGTGATGGTGGTCAAACCCTGCACCGACAGCCTGGATGATCGCGAACGCCTGTTGCCCTATACCGGACAATGCGTGTTGTCGATTGATCTGAGTGCTGGCGAAATGCGGGTCGACTGGGATGCGGACTTCTAAGCCTGATGTCAAATCTGCGCGTTGAAGTCATTACGCTGTTCCCGGAAATGTTTGCCGCCATCAGCGATTACGGCATTACCAGCCGAGCGGTGAAGCAGGGCTTGTTGCAATTGACCTGCTGGAACCCGCGCAGCTACACCACAGACCGTCACCACACCGTGGATGATCGGCCTTTTGGCGGTGGCCCAGGCATGGTGATGAAGATCAAGCCGCTTGAAGATGCTTTGCTTGACGCGAAGCAAGCTGCGGGCGGTGCGGCCAAGGTGATTTACCTGTCGCCGCAGGGTCGCCAGCTGACTCAGTCAGCAGTACGCGAACTGGCCAATGAGGATGCGTTAATCCTGATTGCCGGTCGCTACGAAGGCATCGATGAGCGCTTTATTGAGGCGCATGTCGATGAAGAATGGTCGATTGGGGATTACGTCCTGTCTGGCGGTGAGCTGCCGGCCATGGTGCTGATCGATGCGGTAACGCGCCTTTTGCCTGGTGCATTGGGTCATGCAGACTCGGCCGAGGAGGACTCCTTTACGGATGGCCTGCTCGACTGCCCGCACTACACCCGCCCGGAGGTGTATGCGGATAAACGTGTTCCTGACGTGTTGCTTAGCGGCAACCACGAACACATCCGGCGCTGGCGTTTGCAGCAGTCCCTTGGTCGGACCTATGAACGCCGCGTCGATCTTCTGGAAAGCCGCTCGCTTTCTGGAGAAGAGAAGAAGCTGCTGGAGGAATACATCCGCCAGCGGGACGATAGTTAATGTATCGATGGCAGGCCAGATGGTTTGCCTTAGGAGCGCAGCATGACAAACAAGATTATTCAGCAGATCGAAGCTGAGCAGATGGGCAAAGAGATCCCGACTTTCGCACCGGGCGACACCGTTGTTGTCCAGGTTAAAGTGAAAGAAGGCGACCGTCAGCGTCTGCAGGCGTTCGAAGGCGTTGTTATCGCCAAGCGTAACCGTGGTCTGAACAGTGCGTTCACTGTTCGTAAGATCTCCAACGGTGTTGGCGTTGAGCGTACTTTCCAGACCTACAGCCCGCTGGTCGACAGCCTGGCTGTCAAGCGTCGCGGTGACGTACGTAAAGCCAAGCTGTACTACCTGCGCGACCTGTCCGGTAAGGCCGCACGTATCAAGGAAAAGCTGTCCTAAGGCTTGTTTCCTTGCTGAAAAAAGCAGCCCTCGGGCTGCTTTTTTCGTTTATGGCATCTGATTGATCGGCCAGTGTCAGCCGTATCTGCCGTTCTGGTCGCGTGACAATAAGCGCGGCGTAGCCAAACCGATGGATTCAGCTGGTGGCGCGATGCCCCTGCAGGGCATCCAGCGGCGCATCGAGTGGTCGCAAATGGCGGTATTGCCGCCGACCAGCAATCACCACGACCCTGCGTCGAGGGCATGTACAGCGATGGTCGCGCGCGTGTCATCAACGGTGTATTCCAGCGTGGCAGCGGGGTTGACCCGTAAGGCGTCGGCGGGCGCCTTAAGGCCGCAGACTGATTTTCAGGGAGGCCTGTGACAGGTCGATGTCGTGCAGGCTCAGGCTGCCGAAGCTTTGCCCCTGCGGCGCGCCGGCAACGCGGATATTGTCGAAACGCAATTCGCCAATCGAGCTGGGCAGGCGCACGTCGACCGAGCCGTCCGGGTTGATTGTCGAGGACAGTTTGCTGGTGTCGTAATGCACATCCTTGAGCGATGTCTCCGCTTCCAGGCTGTTCAGTACCGGCATCACCAACTTGGCCAACTGGCTCACCGTGTCCACGCCATTACCGCTCTCGGCCTGCATGAACAGGCCTTGCAGCGCGTCATCCAGGCCTTGTGCGCTGACGCTGCTCATTTCCAGGTCGCTTAACGGCTGCAAGCCGCGTGGGGTTTCCTGACGGCTGGTGCTGCTGGTCGGTTGTAGCCGTTGGATGTCCGCGCTGGCCAGTTGGAAGGGGCTCAGCAGGGCGGCCACCAAGGTGGCGGCTACCCGCAGGTTGCTCTGCTTGCTCAAGGCCTTTTTCAGCTGGCGTTCGCTCAGCAGGCCTTGTTCGATAAGGATTTCACCCAGGCGTTTCTGGCTGGTGAGCTGCAACTGGATGGCGCTGTCCAGTTGGGCGCGGTTGATCAGCCCTTTATTGATCAGGATCTGACCTAGGCGCGAGTGTTGTGGGTTGGACATGAGGTGGCATCCATCCTGCTGTAGTGGCGTGATGCAATCATGGGCTGCGGCTTTGTACCTGTCACCCACCCAAAGATAGGGTGACGAGCCGTTTGTCAGCCGATTCTGTATGCGATTGGCGCGCTGTTACTGCCGGGATCAGGGCGCGCGATGGCCGCCGATAAAGATCCCGACGCGTTGTTGCGTGCGGTAACCCTGGCCGCCGTGGTGTGCGCTGTGGAAGACTGCTGGCGCTTACCGCCAACAGGTTTTTCCGATGCCCGCAGTCGACCATCCCTTGATTGATCGTTTCCTCGAAGCCTTGTGGTTGGAAAAAGGCTTGTCCGTGCATACCCGTGCGGCGTATCGCAGTGATTTGGCATTATTCAACGGCTGGTTGCAGGCGCGTCATGTGCTGTTGGACGAGGCGGGTCGCGAGCTGATTCTCGATCATCTGGCCTGGCGGTTGAACGAGGGCTATAAGGCGCGCTCCACCGCGCGGTTGATTTCCGGTTTGCGCGGTTTCTATCGATTCTTGCTGCGCGAAGGGCTGATTGGCGCCGATCCGACCTTGCAGGTCGACCTGCCGCAGCTGGGCCGGCCGTTGCCGAAATCGCTGTCGGAGGCCGATGTCGAAGCCTTGCTGGATGCGCCGGAACTGGATGACCCGATTGGTCTGCGCGACCGCGCCATGCTCGAAGTGCTGTACGCCTGTGGCCTGCGGGTCAGCGAGCTGATTGGCTTGACCTTGGAGCAGGTCAACCTGCGCCAGGGCGTATTGCGGGTCTTTGGCAAGGGCAGCAAGGAGCGTCTGGTGCCGCTGGGCGAGGAGGCGATTGCCTGGGTCGAGCGCTACAGCAAGGAGGCGCGGCCCTTTCTGCTCGATGGCAAACCCAGTGACGTACTGTTTCCCAGCTTGCGCGGCGAGCAGATGACCCGGCAGGCCTTCTGGTATCGCATCAAGCACCAGGCCAAGGTCGCCGGGATTGCCAAGAGCCTGTCGCCGCACACCCTGCGACATGCCTTCGCCACGCACCTGCTCAACCACGGCGCGGATTTGCGCGTGGTGCAGATGCTGCTCGGTCACAGCGATCTGTCGACCACGCAGATCTATACCCATATTGCCCGTGCGCGCCTGCAAGAGTTGCACGCCGAACACCACCCGCGGGGCTGAAAGCCCCGTCCGACTTGCTGCAATCCGTCTTTTGAGGCTTCTATGGTAGGCTGTGCCAACCCTCGTTAGTCCGCCGCTCGACAGGAGTATTCATGCGCGTGACCCGCATTTTCGCAGCCGTGGCCTTAGGCCTGGCCAGTACCATCAGCTCGGCCGCCGACCCTGATCAGGCGATCCGCAAGAACCTGCACGCGATCCAGCCCGATCTGCCGATTGAGGCTATTGCCGAAAGCCCGATGCCGGGTGTGTATCAGGTGCAGCTCAAGGGCGGTCGGCAGTTGTATGCCAGTGCCGACGGGCAGTTTGTCATGCAGGGCTACCTGTTCCAGTTCAAGGATGGTCAGGCGATCAACCTGACCGAGCTGGAAGAAGGCCGCGGCATCGCCAAGGAAATCAACGCCATTCCCACCCAGGAAATGGTGGTCTTTGCGCCGAAAGCGCCGAAGACCCATATCACCGTGTTCACCGATACGGATTGCGGTTATTGCCAGAAGCTGCACAGCGAAGTGCCGGAGCTCAACCGCCTGGGCGTCGAGGTGCGTTACGTGGCATTCCCGCGCCAGGGCCTGACCAGCGCAGCCTACAACGAGTTGGTTAATGTCTGGTGTGCCAAGGACCCCCAGCAGGCGATGAACCGCGCCAAATCGCGGGAGAGTGTCGACGCTGCGCAGTGCGATAACCCTGTGGCCAAGCAGTACGCGCTGGGTCAGATGATCGGCGTCAACGGTACGCCGGCCATCGTTTTGGCCAATGGCAAGATGATCCCGGGCTACCAGCCCGCGCCGCAATTGGCCAAGCTGGCGCTTGAAGCCAAGTAATCGCGGGGTTCGAGCCGATTGACTAATAAACAGCCGCTTCGTAAGGTGCGGCTCTTTTTCTGCGGCCGGAGCTTGCTCCGGCCGTTTTACGCAGTGCAGATGGGGAGTTCAGTGTGAAACCGGTCAAAGTAGGCATCTGTGGGCTGGGTACCGTCGGTGGCGGTACTTTGAATGTACTCAAGCGTAACGCCGAGGAAATTACCCGGCGTGCCGGGCGAGGTATTGAAATCGCCCAGATTGCTATTCGCTCGCCCAAGCCCCAGTACGACACGACCGGTATCAGCATGACCAGCGATGTCTTCGAACTGGTCAATAACCCCGAGATTGACATCGTTATCGAGCTGATCGGCGGCTACACCCTGGCCAAGGATCTGGTGCTCAAAGCCATCGACAACGGTAAGCACGTGGTCACCGCGAACAAGGCGCTGATTGCCGTGCATGGCAACGAGATTTTCGCCAAGGCCCGCGAGAAGGGCGTGATCGTCGCCTTCGAAGCGGCAGTGGCGGGCGGTATCCCAGTCATCAAGGCGATCCGCGAAGGCCTGGCGGCCAACCGCATCAACTGGCTGGCCGGGATCATCAACGGCACCGGTAACTTCATCCTCAGCGAAATGCGCGAAAAAGGCCGCGCCTTTGAGGACGTGTTGAAGGAAGCCCAGGCACTTGGTTATGCCGAGGCCGATCCGACTTTCGACGTCGAGGGCATCGACGCCGCGCACAAGCTGACCATCCTCGCGTCTATCGCCTTCGGCATCCCGCTGCAGTTCGACAAGGCCTACACCGAAGGCATCACCCAGCTGACCACGGCCGACGTCAACTACGCCGAAGCGCTGGGCTACCGCATCAAGCACCTCGGCGTGGCGCGGCGCACTGAGTCCGGCATCGAGCTGCGTGTGCACCCGACGCTGATTCCGGCCGATCGCCTGATCGCCAACGTCAATGGCGTGATGAACGCGGTAATGGTCAACGGCGATGCCGCCGGCAGCACGCTGTTCTACGGCGCCGGCGCTGGCATGGAGCCGACCGCTTCGTCGGTGATCGCCGATCTGGTCGACGTGGTACGTGCGCTGACCACCGATCCGACCAACCGCGTGCCGCACCTGGCGTTCCAGCCGGACTCGCTGTCCGATCACCCGATTCTGCCGATCGGCGCCTGTGAGAGCGCCTACTACCTGCGCATCCAGGCCAAGGATCATCCGGGCGTATTGGCCCAGGTGGCGAGCATCCTGTCGGAGCGCGGCATCAACATCGAATCGATCATGCAAAAGGAAGTCGAAGAACACGACGGCCTGGTACCGATGATTCTGGTCACCCATCGGGTCGCCGAGCAGCGCATGAACGACGCGATTGCCGCGTTGCAAGCGCTGGACGATGTGGTGGGCAGCGTTGTGCGTATCCGTGTCGAGCAACTGGTCTAAGGGATAAAGTCATGCGTTATATCAGTACCCGCGGCCAGGCACCGGCCCTGAATTTCGAAGACGTGCTGCTCGCCGGCCTGGCCAGCGATGGCGGCCTCTACGTGCCGGAAAACCTGCCGCGCTTCACCCAGGAAGAAATCGCCTCCTGGGCCGGCCTGCCGTACCACGAGCTGGCTTTCCGGGTGATGCGCCCATTCGTCACCGGCAGCATCGCCGATGCCGATTTCAAGAAGATTCTCGAAGAAACCTATGGCGTGTTCGCCCACAACGCCGTGGCGCCGCTGCGTCAGCTGAACGGCAATGAGTGGGTGCTGGAGCTGTTCCACGGCCCGACCCTGGCGTTCAAGGACTTTGCCCTGCAATTGCTCGGTCGTCTGCTCGACCATGTGCTGGCCAAGCGCAACGAGCGCGTGGTGATCATGGGTGCCACCTCCGGCGATACCGGTTCGGCGGCCATCGAAGGCTGCAAGGCCTGCGACAACGTCGACATCTTCATCATGCACCCGCACAACCGGGTGTCCGAGGTGCAGCGTCGGCAGATGACCACCATCCTCGGCGCCAACATCCACAACATCGCCATCGAAGGCAACTTCGACGACTGCCAGGAGATGGTCAAGGATAGTTTCGCTGACCAGGGTTTTCTCAAGGGCACGCGCCTGGTGGCGGTCAACTCGATCAACTGGGCGCGGATCATGGCCCAGATCGTTTACTACTTCCACGCCGCCCTGCAGCTCGGCGGCCCGGCGCGTTCCATCGCGTTCTCGGTGCCGACCGGCAACTTCGGCGACATCTTCGCCGGCTACCTGGCGCGCAACATGGGCCTGCCGGTCAGCCAACTGATCGTCGCGACCAACCGCAACGACATCCTGCACCGCTTTATGAGCGGCAATCAGTATGTGAAGGGCGATCTGCACCCGACCCTGTCGCCGTCCATGGACATCATGGTTTCGTCGAACTTCGAGCGTCTGCTGTTCGACCTGCACGGGCGCAACGGCGCGGCGATTGCCGAGCTGATGGCCAGCTTCAAGCAGGGCGGCGGTTTCAGTGTCGAGGATGATCGCTGGACCGAGGCGCGCAAGTTGTTCGATTCGCTGGCGGTGGATGATGCGCAGACCTGCGAGACCATCGCCGAGGTCTACCAGGAGTGCGGTGAGCTGCTCGACCCGCACACCGCGATTGGCGTGCGTGCGGCCCGTGAGTGCCGTCGTAGCCTGGCCGTGCCGATGGTGATCCTGGGCACCGCGCACCCGGTGAAATTCCCCGAGGCGGTGGAAAAGGCCGGCGTCGGCCAGGCGCCGGCACTGCCGCCGCACCTGGCGGATCTGTTCCAGCGCGAAGAGCGTTGCACGGTGCTGGCCAATGACCTGAAAACCGTTCAGGCCTTCGTCAGTCAGCACGGCAACCGCGGCAAGCCGCTGTAAGCCACGCCGCGCGCCCACTGCAAAGGCCGGTCACCGCAAGGTGCCGGCCTTTTTCATGGCTATGTACCAATGACGTGCTGCATGAGCGGTCACGCGGTTGTCGCCAGCGGTGTCGACCGCGAGCTGTTTAGGCAACGCACAGCACTTCTGAAGGCTCGCGCGTCACTGTCGCGCCAGCGTGGCCACGGCAGCGCAGGCGCGACGGTCGTAGCCGCCGACATAGGGGTTGCTCCAGCCCATCACGCAGCTGAGCATCTGGTTGCGCTGGCGTTCCCAGGTTTTCACCGGGTATTGCTTGTGCCACACGGCGTAGAGCTGGCGATCCTTCTTCGACAGGCGTAGGCGGTAGCGCTCGCTCATGTACAGGTAGGTGCGCGCGACCATGCCACGCACCTCCTTGCGCGGCATGGCTACCCGCGCGTCGAAGTCGACCACCATCGGGCAGGCGCCATACTGGCTCGGTTGCTGCGCCAGCCAACCGTAGGCGAAGTTGCTGCGGTCACCGTTGATCTCGCCAATGCTCGGCACCAGGTTGTGCAGGTCGGCTTCGGCGCGCTGGTAGGTCGCATCGTGCCTGGCGCAGTGCTGGCGGCCGCCGCGCTGCCAGCACTGGCGCTGGTGCCCGATGACCCAGGCCGGCACGATGTGCTCCCATTCGATGCGCGCGGCGCGTTGCGCGTTTTTACGCGGCAGATAGCCGCAACTGCGCAGGTCGACACGCTTACCGCGGAATTTGCAGCCGCAGTAGAACTCCACCGATTGTTTGGCGTAGAGCTTCCAGCCGATGGCCTTGGCTTCGCTGAAGGTCTGCGGTGGCGCGGCAAAAGCTGGGGAGCACAGGGCAAGGCTGAGCATGACGAGGGTGCAGCGCAGGAGCATGCGGCGTCTTCCAAAAACGCCGCATCATACGGTGCTCGCGCGCTTTGCCAAGGCTAGCCAAGTAGTGGCCAGGGGCATGTTAGCGGCCGTCAGAGTGCGCCGTCGGCTTTGAGTGCGGCGATTTGCGCCGCGCTGTAGCCCAGGGCATGCAGCACTTCCTGATTGTGTTCGCCGAGTTCCGGGCCGGTCCATTCGACGCCACCGGGCGTGTCCGACAGCTTGGGCACGATGCCGGGCATCTTGAACGGCTTGCCGTCCGGCAGTTTGGCGCTGAGGAACATCTCGCGGGCCAGGTACTGCGGGTCGCTGAACATGTCCTCGGCGCTGAAGATGCGGCTGGCTGGCACCTCGGCTTGGCCGAGGGTGTCCAGCACCTGGGCCAGCGGCAGTGAACCGACCCAGCGGTCGATCACCCCGTAGAGTTCATCGCGGCGCCCGTCGCGGCCGTCGTTGCTGGCCAGCGTCGGGTCGTCGGCCAGATCCTGACGGTCGATGGCCTGCATAAAGCGCTTGAAGATCGCATCGCCATTGGCGCCGATCTGCACATGCTTGCCGTCGCTGCTGGTATGGATCGAGGAGGGCGTGATGCCGGGCATGATGTTGCCGCTGCGCTCACGGATAAAACCGAACACGTCGAACTCCGGCACCATGCTTTCCATCATGGCGAAGATCGCCTCGTACAACGCCACATCGACCACCTGGCCGCTGCCGCCGTTGACTTCGCGGTGCCGCAGCGCCATCAGTGCGCCGATCACGCCCCACAGCGCGGCAATCGAGTCACCAATCGAGATACCGGTACGCACCGGCGGGCGGTCCTCGAAACCGGTGATGTAGCGCAGCCCGCCCATCGACTCGCCGACCGCGCCAAAGCCCGGCTGATCCTTCAGCGGCCCGCTCTGGCCGAAACCGGACAGGCGCACCATCACCAGTTTGGGATTGAGCGCATGCAGCACGTCCCAGCCCAGGCCGAGCTTCTCCAGCACGCCGGGGCGGAAGTTCTCGATCAGGATGTCGGCTTCGCCGAGCAGCTTCTTCAATACCGCGCGCCCAGCCTCGTGCTTAAGGTTGAGGGTGATCGACTTCTTGTTGCGCGCCTGCACGAACCACCACAACGAGGTGCCTTCGTAGAGTTTGCGCCATTTGCGCAGCGGGTCGCCGCCGTCCGGCGCTTCTACCTTGATCACCTCGGCGCCAAACTCGGCGCAGATGCGCGCGGCGAAGGGGCCGGCGATCAGGGTGCCGAGTTCGATCACTTTCAGGCCGGCGAGGGGTTTGGCGGTGGCGTTCATCGAGGATTCCGTCGGGCAGGGCAATAGCCGCGACTCTAACGTGGGCAGGCGGCATCGGGTAGACTTGCCGGCTTATTCGAATAGTCAAGAAGCCCGCCCATGGCCCTGCCGTCTACCACCTACAAAATCGAGCTGAACCTCACCGACATTGACCGCAGCGTCTATGAGAACCTGCGTTTCACCGTGGCCAAGCACCCCTCGGAAACTGAAGAGCGCCTGGCGGCGCGGCTGGTCGCCTATGCGCTGTTCTATCACGAGCAGCTGGCGTTCGGTCGCGGTCTGTCGGATGTGGACGAGCCGGCGTTGTGGGAAAAGAGCCTGGATGACCGGGTGCTGCACTGGATCGAAGTCGGTCAGCCGGACAGCGACCGCATCACCTGGTGCTCGCGGCGTACCGAGAAGTTCAGCCTGGTGGCCTACGGCAACCTGCGCGTGTGGCAGACCAAGGCGCTCGACCCGGTGCGCAGCCTGAAAAACATCAACGTCGTCGCCCTCGACCAGGAGGCCCTGGCCAAGCTGGCGCTCGACATGCCGCGCTCGCTGAACTGGAGCGTGATGATCAGCGATGGTGAGCTGTTCGTCACCGACGAGCGTGGTCAGCACGAGCTGCCTATCGAGTGGCTGGCTGGCCAGCGCTGATTCCCTGCGCAGGGCGGACATGCAGCAAGGCTCGTCCGCCGTTTTACCCGCATTGGTGGACAAGGCTTCGCCATGTCCACCCTACTAGACAGAATGACTATGCGCATCGAAGCCCGCCCGTTACCCGTCACCCTGCCTGATCTGGGCAACCTGCCACCCTTGTTGACCCGCCTCTACGCCGCGCGCGGCGTGCAGTCGCAGGCCGAGTTGGACAAGGGCCTGGCGCGGCTGATTCCGTACCAGCAGCTCAAGGGCATGGCGGCGGCGGTCGAGCTGCTGGTGCTGGGTTTGCAGCAAGGCCAGCGCATGCTGATCGTCGGCGATTTCGATGCCGATGGCGCTACCGCCAGTACGGTCGGCGTGCTCGGTTTGCGCATGCTCGGCGCGGCGCATGTCGATTACCTGGTCCCCAATCGTTTCGAGTACGGCTATGGCCTGACCCCGGAAATCGTCGCGGTGGCGCTTGAGCGTCAGCCGCAACTGTTGATCACCGTGGACAACGGCATCTCCAGTGTTGACGGTGTGGCGGCAGCGAAGGCGGCTGGCTTGACGGTGCTGGTCACCGATCACCATTTGCCCGGTGCCGAGTTGCCGGCGGCGGACGCCATCGTCAATCCCAACCAGCCGGGTTGCGAGTTTCCGAGCAAGGCCATGGCCGGGGTCGGCGTGATGTTCTATGTGCTGCTGGCCCTGCGCGCGCGCCTGCGTGAGCTGGGCTGGTTCACGGCGCAGCGCCCGGAGCCGAATCTGGCCGAGCTGCTTGATCTGGTGGCGCTGGGCAGCGTCGCCGACGTGGTGCCGCTGGATGCCAATAACCGCATCCTGGTGCACCAGGGTCTGGCGCGGATTCGTGCCGGCCGGGCGCGGCCTGGCTTGCGGGCGATTCTCGAGGTGGCGGGGCGTCAGCACGCACGCATCACCTCTACCGATCTCGGCTTTATCCTCGGCCCGCGCTTGAACGCGGCGGGGCGGTTGGACGATATGAGCCTGGGTATCGAGTGTCTGCTCTGCGAAGACGAAGCGCTGGCGCGGGACATGGCGGTGCAGTTGGACCAACTCAATCAGGACCGCAAGGCCATCGAGCAGGGCATGCAGCGCGAGGCGCTGGCCCAGCTCAAGGATCTGCCGCTGGCGGATATGCCGTTCGGTCTGTGCCTGTTCGAAGCGGACTGGCACCAGGGCGTGATCGGCATCCTCGCCTCGCGCCTGAAAGAGCGTTATCACCGGCCGACCATTGCCTTTGCCGATGCCGGCGATGGCGTGCTGAAAGGCTCGGCGCGTTCGGTGCCGGGCTTTCATATTCGCGATGCACTGGACGCCGTGGCGGCCAAGCACACGGGCTTGATCAGCAAGTTCGGCGGGCATGCGATGGCGGCGGGGTTGTCGTTGCCGCAAGAGCATTTTGGCGCCTTTGCCGTGGCCTTCGATGCCGAGGTGCGGCGCCAACTGTGCGAAGACGACCTGACCGGGCGCCTGCTGTCCGATGGCCGCCTGGCGGTCGAGGAGTTCCACCTGGAACTGGCGCGCGCGCTGCGCAATGCCGGGCCGTGGGGCCAGCACTTTCCCGAACCGCTGTTTCATGGGGTGTTTCAGGTGGTGCAGCAGCGCCTGGTCGGCGACAAGCACCTCAAGCTGGTGCTGAAGACCGAGTGCGGCGGGCAGACGCTGGATGGCATCGCCTTCAATATCGACCGCGAGGTGTGGCCGAACCCGACGGTGCGCTGGGCTGAATTGGCCTACAAGCTCGATGTCAACGAATACCGCGGCCAGGAAAGCGTGCAGTTGATGGTGGCGCACATCGCGCCACGCTGAAACCCGTTGTCAGCCCGGCGTGCTGAGGGTTGCCAGGGTCTGCTCGGCGGGGGCTTGCGAGCCATCCACCAGCGCCCGCGCGCTGACATCACTCCAGCGCGAGAGCAGCTGCGGCGGCTGTGTGGATTTCTGCAGCGGCGCCTTGGCCAGGAAGATGCCGTGGTTATTGAAGGCATAGACCGGCAGCAGGTCGTTGCGCTGGCTGGCGGGCTGGATGCGCGGGTCGAGGTTGTCGAGGAGCAGCGGCTGGGCACTGTCGCTCGGGTAGTAGGCCAGCACCATGTGCGCCCGGTTGCGGCTCAGTGATTTGACGAAGGTCAGGCGCAGCTTCGCGCTGGCGACCCCCATGCGCACCAGGCTGAAATACTTGGCGATGGCGAAATCTTCGCAGTCGCCCATGCCCCGGCCGAGGGTTTGTGCCGGGGTGGCCCAAAACTCCTCGGCGCCCCAGACATCACGGTCTTCGCCATACGTCACGGCACGGTTGATGAAGCGGTTCACTGCCTCCAGCTTGGCGTGCTCGTCCAGGCTGCTGCCGTGCTCGATCAGGCGGTGCCAACTGCTCAACGTGGCAGCACCGCTGGCGCTGTCCAGCACACCAGAAGGCTGCGGGGTTTGTGCGCTGCTCAGGCCGGCCGTCAGATAAATCAAGGCCGCCAGCGTGACGCGCAAGGCGCGTGGCGCGGTGAGGGAGACGCGACGAGGGGAAAGTCGGTGCATGGTCGGTGACTTGTTCACTGGGCTGCTACGGCATCCATAGCCTGCAACCGAATTCTTATGGTTATTGCGCCATCCTATCGGCGTCAAATAGTGAGCGTATACAGCGTGATGTGATGCTAGCCACTGTTTGTGCACTCGCTTGGCGGCTAGCCGACGAATTGCCGGGGCTGCGACGTAGGCCGCATTTTGTTGACGTCATTCGCCTGGCATGGGCAAGGTGCTGTGCCGGTGCAATCGAGTCCGCTGCGCCGATTGGCTCGTGGTGGCAACATTTCGACGCACTCTGCCCGCTATTACCGGAATTTTCCGTTCATGCTGGCGGTCATATTTTCAACTTTGCGTGTCAGGAGACGTGTCGATGAATACCCGTGGCTTGCTCGACCAACTGCTCAAATCCGGTCAGGAAATGATTAAGAACAAGGCTGGGCAGTCGTCCGGCAAAGGTACTGCCGCCGGTGGCTTAGGTGGTTTAGGGGGCTTGCTGGCAGGCGGCGGTGGCGCTGGCTTGGGCGGGTTGCTCTCCGGTGCCGGTGGCGGCGCGTTGGCCGCCGGTGCGATGGGCCTGTTGCTGGGTAACAAGAAGGCCCGCAGCTTCGGCGGCAAGGCGCTGACTTACGGCGGTTTGGCCGCCCTCGGAGTGATCGCCTACAAGGCCTACGGCAATTGGCAAGCCCAGCAGGCGCAGGCGCCGCAAGGTGAGCCGCAAACCCTCGATCGCTTGCCAGCGCCGCAGGCCGAGCTGCACAGCCAGGCGATTCTCAAGGCGTTGGTTGCCGCAGCCAAGGCTGACGGGCATGTCGATGCCCGCGAGCGCCAGTTGATCGAAGGGGAAATTGGCAAGCTGACCAATGATGTCGAGTTGCAGCGCTGGCTCGAAGCCGAGCTGAACAAGCCGCTCGATCCCGCCGATGTCGCGCGCGCGGCCACCACCCCGGAGATGGCTGCCGAGATGTACATCGCCAGCGTGCTGATGGTCGACGAGGAGCACTTTATGGAGCGCGCCTACCTGGAAGAGCTGGCGCGCCAGCTCAAGCTCGATCCTGCACTGAAGACCGAGCTGGAAGCCCAGGTGCGCGTCGAGTTGACCGCCAGCTAAGGCGTCAAACGAGGCCGGCCGCCGCCCTGGCGGCCGGTAGTGCAGTTGGTTTATCCCGCCGCGATTGGCCGCATCCTACCTCAGACCAAAAGATCATTCTGTTCGGCGTCTTGAGCGTCTAGGCTGGTCGTTCATAACGACAACAGCGAGGTCGCCGATGCCGCACCCCTTGGACCATTACGACTACCTGATCGTGGGTGCCGGCCCAGCCGGTTGCTTGCTGGCCAACCGCTTGTCCGCCGACCCGTCCGTACAGGTGTTGCTGTTGGAGGCGGGTGGCCGCGACAACTACCCGTGGATTCATATTCCGGTCGGCTACCTGTATTGCATTGGTAACCCGCGCACCGATTGGTGCTACGACACCGCGCCCGAGCCTGGCTTGAATGGCCGTGCGCTGAAATACCCGCGAGGGCGGGTGCTGGGCGGCAGTTCGTCGATCAACGGCATGATCTACATGCGCGGCCAGGCCCGCGACTACGATGGCTGGGCGGCGGCGGGCAATGCCGGGTGGGCCTGGCAGGATGTTCTGCCGTTGTTCAAACGCACGGAAAACCACTTCGCCGGTAGCAGCGCGTTGCATGGCGGCGACGGCGAATGGCGGGTCGAACGTCAGCGTTTGTCTTGGGATGTGCTGGAGGCGTTTCGCCAGGCAGCCGGGCAAAGCGGCATCGCCAGCATCGAAGATTTCAACGCTGGCGATAACGAAGGGTGCAGTTATTTTCAGGTCAATCAGCGGCGTGGCGTGCGTTGGAATGCCGCGAAAGCCTTCCTGCGCGACATTCGCCAGCGCGCCAATCTGCATGTGCTGACCGGTGCCGAGGTGCAGCGTGTGGTGCTCGCCGAGGGTCGCGCCAGTGCCTTGCAGGTGCGCTGGCAGGGTCATGAAAATCTGATTCAGGCGCGCCGCGAGATTGTCCTGTGTGCCGGCGCTATCGGCACGCCGGCCTTGCTCCAGCGCTCTGGGATCGGTGCGCGGCCGCTGCTGGAACGCCTGGGGGTCGGCGTGCAGCACGAGCTGGCCGGGGTCGGCGCGAACTTGCAGGATCACTTGCAGTTGCGCTTGATCTACAAGGTCAGTGGCGTGTCGACCCTCAATCAGATCGCCGGCAGCCTACGCGGTAAGCTGGGCATGGGCCTGGAGTACCTGTTCAAGCGCAGTGGTCCGTTGGCCATGGCGCCCAGCCAGCTGGGCGCGTTTGCCCGCTCCAGCGCCACGCAGCCGTCAGCCAACCTGCAATACCATGTGCAGCCGTTGTCGCTGGAGCGTTTTGGCGAGCCGTTGCACGCGTTTCCGGCCTTTACCGCCTCGGTGTGCAACCTGCGCCCGCACAGCCGCGGCAGGGTTGAAATCCGCTCGCTGGATGTCGCCGACGCGCCGCTGATCCAGCCCAATTACTTGAGCGATCCGCGCGATCTACAGGTGGCCGCCGATGCCATCCGCCTGACCCGGCGCATCGTTGCCGCGCCAGCGTTGGCGGCGTTCAAGCCCGAGGAGTACAAGCCGGGGCCGAGCTACCAGAGCGAGGAGGATCTACAGCGTGCGGCGGGGGAGATCGGCACCACCATCTTCCACCCGGTTGGTACCTGCAAGATGGGTCAGGGCGCCGATGCGGTGGTCGATGCACAGCTGCGTGTGCAGGGTATCCCCGGCTTGCGCATCGCCGATGCCTCGATCATGCCGAGCATCGTCTCGGGCAACACCTGTTCGCCGGTGCTGATGATTGCCGAGAAAGCCGCCGAGCTGATTCTCGCGTCAGCTCAGCCTCGGCGCTCAGTCGCTGGCGTGACGCTTGGTGCGCCGGTCAGCTGAGTGGGTCGCTGGCCAGCGTGTGACTGGTGTACTGGCGCAGGGAGTGAAATTCGGCACAGTTTTTCCCGGCATGCTTGGCGCGGTACAGCGCCTGGTCGGCCAGCTCCAGTACTTCGCTCAGGTTGCTGCTGTCCAGCGGCCACAGTGCGCCGCCGATACTGCAGCCGACTTGCGCGAAGCGCTGGTCCAGGGCCACAGGCTCGCCCAGGGTCTTCAGCGCGCGCTCGGCAATCAGTTGCGCCTGTTGCAGGGCGTCGCTACTGGGCACTTGCAGCACCATCAGAAACTCATCACCGCCCAGGCGCGCGACCAGATCGCCCTCGCGTAAACAGCTGCGCAGGCGCACAGCCATTTCCCGCAGCAGTTGGTCGCCGGCGGCGTGGCCGAACTGGTCATTCACTGGCTTGAAGCCATCCAGATCGAGGTAGAGCAGAGCCAGGCTATTTTGGCTGGCCTGGCTGCGTTGCTGCGCGCGCGGCAGGTATTTTTCCAGGGCCACGCGGTTCGGTAGGCCGGTCAGTGGGTCGTGGTGGGCGAGGTTCTCCATCACCCCGAGCGCGGTTTGCTGGTGGGTCAGACTGTCGACCATGCGGCGCAACGACTGGCTCAGCAGTTCCAGTTCGCGGGTGCCCTTGAAGTCCGGGATTTCGCTGGTTTCGCCGGCACTGAGGCGATCCGCCGCTTCGGCGATCTGCCGCAGGGGGCGCGTGAAGTAGCCGCTCAGCAGCCACCCGAGCACCGCGAACAGCAGGGCCAGGAAGCTACCCCAGAGCAGAATGATGCGCAGCAGCTCGCGGGCCGGGGCGTAGGCTTCGTTGATCGACTGGCGGGCGATAACGGTCCAGCCCAGGCCTGGGTAGTCCTGGTAGCCACGGCTGATGGCCAGGCCGGTCAGGTAAGTCTTGCCGTCTGGCCATTCCTGTACCGCCCAGCGGCTATTGCGTGCGGTCAAATCGTCGAGGGCTTGTAGATGCAGACGCTGACCGATCATGTTCTTGGGGGCGAGCAGAACCGTGCGGTCGTTGCTGAGGACGAAGAACTCGACATTGCGCCGGTGCTGGATCGGTTCGAGGATCGACAGGCGCACCTCGTCGGCCCACGACCACGATAGGTGCGAGGCCAATACACCTATCAGGCTGCCGTCGGCAGCATGCACCGGCAGGCTGATATCGACGAACTTCATCGCCTCGCCGGTTGGGTTGGGCAGTAGCTTGGCGAGCAGCACCGCTTCGTGCACGTCGCCGATGAACAGGCCTTTGCTGCCTTCCAGGTAAACCGGGCGCTGGGCGATGCTGACGCCTTCCAATATGCCGTCGCTGGAGGCCAGCACGGTGCCGCCTGGGTCGGTGAAGCCGATCCAGGCGATGCTGGGGAATTCGCTCTGTAGGCGGTCGAGCAGTACCCGTATTTCGACGATGTCGTTCGGTTCGCTCAAGGCGCGCAGCTTGCCGATCACTTGCAGCATGCCGGCGCGGCTTTCCATGTCGCGGTCCAGGCGATCGACCATCATGTAGGACACTTCAGCCAGGTCACGGCCGATTTCCTCACGGATGCGCTGGCTGGAATCCTGGCCGATCAGGGTGCCCAGCAACCAGCTGAGCGCGCCAACCAGCAGGGCGATCAGAATGGCAAAACGACTGCGCAGGCTGTGCGATGGGCGCATGGCACGACGGCTCCTGTGGGCGGGCAAGTAGCAGGTTGGTGGCGCTGAGTATAGTGCGCCGTTGGTCTGCGGCGCTGCGAATCATGCCCCATTGCGGGCTGCCAGGGGCGATTGGAGTGGGGTATACTCGCCGGCTTTTCCGAAAGTTTGACCTGCGAGTGCTGCCAGCCATGGAAATCAACCCAATCCTTAATAGCATCAAGGACCTGTCCGAGCGCACCCAGACTATTCGGGGGTATCTTTGACTACGATCAAAAGCATGATCGGCTGGTCGAAGTAAACCGCGAACTCGAAGACCCGAACGTCTGGAACAACCCCGAATACGCACAGAACCTGGGCCGTGAGCGCGCCTCCCTGGCGCTGATCGTCGAGACCCTCGACGACCTCGACGGCAGCCTGGGCGATTCTCGCGATCTGCTGCAAATGGCCGCCGAAGAAGACGATCAGGCAGCGGTTGACGATGTCGCCGCCGAAGTCGAGCGCCTGCGCGATATCCTCGAGAAGATGGAATTCCGCCGCATGTTCAGCGGCGAGATGGATGCCAACAACGCTTACCTGGACATCCAGGCCGGCTCTGGCGGCACCGAGGCTCAGGACTGGGCCAACATGCTGCTGCGCATGTACCTGCGCTGGGCCGACAAGCGCGGTTTCGACGCGACCATCATGGAGCTGTCCGCCGGCGAAGTCGCCGGGATCAAGGGCGCGACCCTGCACATCAAGGGCGAATACGCCTTTGGTTGGCTGCGCACCGAGATCGGCGTGCACCGTCTGGTGCGCAAGAGCCCGTTCGACTCCGGCAACCGTCGTCACACCTCGTTTACCGCGGTGTTCGTCTCGCCGGAAATTGATGACAACATCGAGATCGAGATCAACCCTGCCGACCTGCGTATCGACACCTACCGTTCCTCGGGTGCCGGTGGTCAGCACGTCAACACCACCGACTCGGCGGTGCGCATTACCCACGTCCCGAGCAACACCGTGGTCAGCTGCCAGAACGAACGTTCGCAGCACGCCAACAAAGACACCGCGATGAAAATGCTCCGCGCGCGCCTGTACGAGCAGGAAGTGCAGAAGCGCAACGCCGCCTCGCAGGCGCTGGAAGACACCAAGTCGGACATCGGCTGGGGGCACCAGATTCGCTCCTACGTACTCGACCAGTCGCGGATCAAGGATCTGCGTACCGGTGTCGAGCGCAGTGACTGCGTCAACGTGCTCGACGGCGACATTGATGAGTACCTGGTGGCCAGCCTCAAGCAGGGGCTATAGCGACAAACGCAATGTAGGTTGGGTCGGTCGGCGCTCCGAGGAGCGCTGCGAAACCCAACGAGCGGCGCTGCATTTGCGTAGGAGGCCGGCCCTTAGGCCGGATGTTGGGCATCGCTGCGCTCAGCACCAACCTACGATCACAGGACAGACGGACGACCATGAGCGACCAACAACTCGACCCGCAAGCCCTTTCCCACGAAGACCGGCAACAGGAAGAAAACAAGCTGATTGCCCTGCGCAAGGAAAAGCTTGCTGCCGTGCGTGAGCAGGGTAACGCCTTCCCGAATGATTTCCGCCGTGACAACTACTGCGCGGACCTGCAGAAACAGTACGCCGAGAAGACCAAGGAAGAGCTGGCCGAGGCCGCCATCCCGGTCAAGGTCGCCGGGCGCATCATGCTCAACCGCGGTTCGTTCATGGTGATCCAGGATATGAGCGGGCGCATCCAGGTCTACGTCAACCGTAAGACCCTGTCCGAAGAAACCCTGGCCGCGGTGAAAACCTGGGACATGGGCGACATCATCGCCGCCGAAGGCACCCTGGCGCGTTCCGGCAAGGGCGACCTGTACGTCGAGATGACCAGCGTGCGCCTGCTGACCAAATCGCTGCGCCCGCTGCCGGACAAGCACCACGGTCTCAGCGACACCGAGCAGCGCTACCGTCAGCGCTACGTCGACCTGATCGTCAACGAAGACGTGCGCCAGACCTTCCGCGTGCGTTCGCAAGTGATCGCGCATATTCGCAGCTTCCTGATGCAGCGCGACTTCCTCGAAGTGGAAACGCCGATGCTGCAGACCATTCCCGGCGGCGCGGCGGCCAAGCCGTTCGAGACCCACCACAATGCGCTGGATATGGGCATGTTCCTGCGCATCGCGCCGGAGCTGTACCTCAAGCGCCTGGTGGTTGGCGGCTTCGAGAAAGTCTTCGAGATCAACCGCAACTTCCGTAACGAAGGCGTTTCGACCCGGCACAACCCCGAGTTCACCATGCTCGAGTTTTACCAGGCCTACGCCGACTACGAAGACAACATGGACCTGACCGAGGAACTGTTCCGCGAGCTGGCCCAGCTGGTTCTGGGGACGACCGACGTGCCGTATGGCGACAAGGTGTTCCACTTCGGCGAGCCGTTCGTGCGCCTGTCGGTGTTTGATTCGATCCTCAAGTACAACCCTGAGCTGACCGCCGCCGACCTGAACGACATCGACAAGGCCCGCGCCATTGCCAAGAAAGCCGGTGCCAAGGTGCTCGGCTTCGAAGGTCTGGGCAAATTGCAGGTGATGATTTTCGAAGAGCTGGTCGAGCACAAGCTGGAGCAGCCGCACTTCATTACCCAGTACCCGTTCGAAGTCTCGCCGCTGGCCCGTCGTAACGACGACAACCCCAACGTCACCGACCGCTTCGAGCTGTTTATCGGTGGCCGCGAGATCGCCAACGCCTACTCCGAGTTGAACGACGCGGAAGACCAGGCCGAGCGCTTTATGGCGCAGGTGGCCGACAAGGACGCCGGTGACGACGAAGCCATGCATTACGACGCCGACTTCGTGCGTGCCCTCGAATACGGCATGCCGCCGACCGCCGGTGAAGGTATCGGTATCGACCGTCTGGTGATGCTGCTGACCAATTCGCCGTCGATTCGCGACGTGATTCTGTTCCCGCACATGCGCCCGCAGGCCTGACGGTCTGACTAACAGCCGCCTTCGGGCGGCTTTTTGTTATCTGGCGATGGATTTATGCTGCGGATTACGGCCTAACCGATAGGCCGTTTGTTGATTGCCTGAGAGGACCGTCCTGCCGTGACCCGTACGCCTGTTCCAGACAGCGCCACTCATGTGGCCAACGCCGTCGCCGAAAGTGTTCAGTACCAGGGGCGCAAGGCCAGCCGCCAGGGCAGTGAGCAGCGTCGCCAAGCGATTCTCGATGCCGCCATGCGCATTATCGTGCGTGACGGTGTGCGCGCCGTGCGCCACCGCGCGGTGGCGGCGGAGGCCGAGGTGCCGCTGTCGGCGACCACCTATTACTTCAAAGACATCGACGACCTGATCACCGATACCTTCGCCCAGTTCGTCGAGCGCAGTGCCGCGCATATGGCGAAGTTCTGGAGCAGCACCCAGGGGCTGTTGCAGGAACAGGTCAGCCGGCTCGATGGCAGCGCCGAGGCGCGCCGCCGGCTGGCGGACGAGATCGCCC
>TARA_R100001244_G_scaffold60136_6_pt1 | contig 62833 bp, 60 predicted proteins | sample TARA_R100001244 | Tara Oceans TARA_R100001244 (sample SAMEA2621564) | marine metagenome | biome: marine biome (ENVO:00000447); feature: mesopelagic zone (ENVO:00000213); material: "saline water (ENVO:00002010), including plankton (ENVO:xxxxxxxx)" | depth 790 m
TTGGCAATACCTCGACAAACGTCATCTGCTGCTGGGTACTGGGCCGGGGCGCTCGTATCTGGTCGAGTTCTCCTATCCCTGTCGCAATCTGAGCTTCAGTAACCTGATTAGCTACAGCACCACGGTCGGTTCCCTGACCACGCTCGACAGGATTGTGTCGATCGACTCCAGCGGCTTCCCCGAGTATTGCTTGATCGGCGGCCTCTACCGCTTGGAAAAACTGCCGAAGGTCAGCGCGCCGGCCAGTTGACGCGTTGTAGGCGTGGGGCTACGCGCCCGGTTCAGGGTTTGAAGGCGCCGATGAAGATCGCCGGGTCGACCCGCGCATCGTTGAGGCTGACGTTCCAGTGCAGGTGCGGGCCGGTGGCGCGCCCAGTGGCACCGACCTTGCCGAGCACGCCGCCGCGCGGCAGTTCGTCGCCGAGCTTCACGCTGATTTCCGAGAGGTGGCAGAACATGCTGATCAGGCCCTGGCCGTGGTCGACGAAGACGGTTTTGCCGTTGAAGAAGTAGTCGCCGAGCAGAATCACTGTGCCGGCGGCCGGTGCCTTGATCGGCGTGCCACGGTTGGCGGCGAAATCCAGCCCGGAGTGCGGATTGCGCTCCTCGCCATTGAAGAAGCGGCGCAGGCCGAAGGGGCTGGAGAGCGGCCCGTTGACCGGCTTGTCGAACAGCAGGTTACTTGGCTGGCGGGTGCTGAACTGCTGGTAGGCACGGGTCTGCTCAGCCAGTTCGCGCTCGATGCGCGCAAGGTTCTTGGCGTTCGGGTTGACCTGCTGCTGGTTCTTGAGGGTGATGCGCTGCTCGACGTAGGTCTTGCTGCCAATCTGGAAGCTCAGCGGCTGGCTGCCGTTGACCATGATCTGCTGGGTGCCTGGCTTGCTGGTCAGCGGCAGGCCGACGATGGCGATCCAGCGCTGCCCATCTTCATGAATGGTCAGTACCGGTTTGTCCTGGTAGCGCACCGTGGGCGCGCTGCTGGCGGGGCCGAGGTCGACCACGGCGACGCCGCCGGGGACCGGTTTATTCAGCAAGCGGCTGATAAAGCCGTCGGCATGGGCGGGCAGGGCGAGACACAGAATAGTGGCGAGAGCAAGCAGGCGCATGGGCATATCCGTAGGGTCGATGACGCGTTCGGCGTGTTAATCAATCCAGCAGCGACAAGGTCGCCGGCTGCACGTGGTTGTCCTCGACCCGTACGTGCAATTCGCCTTCGCCCAGGCGGGCCTTCAGGCGTTGGCCGGGGCGGGTGTCGGCGGCACGGCGGATGGCGCGGCCGCGTTCGTCGAGGAGAATGCTGTAGCCGCGCCCGAGGGTCGCCAGTGGGCTCACCGCGTTGAGTGTCTGCATCTGGCTGTGCAGGTGCAGGCGGCGCTCTTTCAGGCCTTCGCGCATGGCGCGGGGCAGGCGCTCGGCCAGGCTGTCGAGACGTTGGCGCAGCAGGCTCAGGTTGCGCCCCGGATGCTGCCCGGCCAGGCGTGTGTGCAGGCGTGCCAGGCGCTCGCGGCGACTGTTCAGTTGCCGTTCGAAGGCGCGCCTCAGGCGCATGTCCAGGTCATCCACGCGCTGAGCCTGCTGGCGCAGGCGTTCGCCGGGGTGACGCAAGCGCCGCTGCAAGCCGTCCAGGCGCATGCGCTCGCGCTCCAGGCGGTGTTGCATGCGCAGCTTGAGGCGTCGCTTGAGGGTGTCAAGGCGTTGCACCAGTTCGCTGCTGTCGGGGGCCAATAGTTCGGCGGCGGCCGAGGGCGTCGGTGCGCGCACGTCGGCGACGAAATCGCTGATCGATACGTCGGTCTCATGGCCCACGGCGCTGACGATCGGCGTTGTGCAGGCATCGATGGCGCGGGCCACGGCTTCTTCGTTGAAGCACCAGAGGTCTTCCAGCGAGCCACCACCACGGGCCAGGATCAACGCATCGAAACCCTGGCGGTCGGCCAGTTGCAGGGCGCGGACGATCTGTGCGGTGGCGTCGCGGCCCTGTACGGCGGTGGGGATCAGGGTCAGCTCGACCTGCGGTGCGCGGCGGCGGAATACGCTGATGATGTCGCGGATCACCGCGCCGGTCGGCGAGCTGACGATGCCGATGCGCTTGGGGTGTGCAGGCAAGGCGACTTTGCGTTCGGTCGCAAACAGCCCCTCGGCGCTGAGTTTTTCCTTCAAGGCCTCGAAGGCCAGGCGCAGCGCGCCATCGCCGGCCGGCTCGACGGCATCGAGAATCAGCTGGTAATCGCCGCGGCCCTCGAACAGCGAAACTTTGCCGCGCACCTTGACCGCCAAGCCGTCACGCAGGGCTTGGCGCACTTTCGCCGCGTTCTGCCGGAACAAGGCGCAGCGCACCTGCGCCTGACTGTCTTTGAGGGTGAAGTAGATATGCCCGGACGCCGGCTTGGCCAGGTTGGAGATTTCCCCTTCGACCCAGATACCGGAGAACACGTCCTCCAGCAGCAGGCGTGCGCGGTTGTTGAGCTGGCTGACGCTGAGCACTTCGCGGTCGAGGTTCAGGCGCTGGAACGGGTCTTTGATCATGGGGCGCTATGATAAGCCGGGTGCGTGGCGAGCGCGAAACTTCTAGCGCCCATCGAGCAGCCTTGCCAGCAGCCAGGCGGCAACCGGGCCGAGTGTGTGTTGACGCGACCAGACCACGTCAACGGGGACGCGCTTGGGCCAGCCGTTGATGGGCAATTCCTGCAATTGGCCGGCGCCGTGGGCCGCCACCAACTGGCGCGGCAGCGCGCTCCAGCCGAATCCCAGGGCCGCCATTTCCAGCAGCAGCAGGTAGTCGGGGGCCGACCAGCAGCGTCCGCCACTGCCGGGTAGATCGTCAGAGGGGGTTTCGCTGGCGGCCACGCTGCTCAGGCGTAGCACGCGCCAATGCGCCAGGTCTTCCGTGGTCACCTGTGCCAGCGCGGCCAGTGGGTGGCTGCTAGCGACGAACAGACCGAATTCGGCACTGCTGGCCACACTGGCATGGGCGATGTTGGGCGGGTAGTCGGGTTGCGCGGCGAGCAAGCCGAGCTGAGCACGATTCTGGCTTACCAGATCGAGCACATCGGCGTGCTCGGCGATCAGGCACTCGAACTCCAGGTCGGGGTAACGCTGGTCGAGTTCGACCAGGCGCGCTTGGTACTGTTTGGGCTGGTAGGCATCGGACAGCGCCAGCGTCAGCCGTGCTTCCTGCCCATCGGCCAGTTGTGCGGCGTGACGCGCCAGGCGATCACTGGCGGCCAGCACTTCATTGGCGTGGGCGAGCAGGCTGGCGCCGGCCTCGGTCAATGCGAGGCGACGTGGGCCGCGCTGAAACAGTTCTACGCCAAGGTCGACTTCAAGGCGGGCGACCGCTTCGCTGATGGTCGACTGACTCTTGCCAAGGCGCCTCGCAGCAGCACTGAGCGAACCGCAGTTGGCCGCCTGAGCGAAGGCTTGGAGTGCTTCCGGGGAAATATTCATATCGGTTTTGCCGATGGCAGCTGGTTTGTTGATGGCTAGATTACCGATGAATATAGCGCCCAGCCAACCCACGTCGATCAATGAGGTGATTTCCCATGAGTCGCACCATCAACCTGCTGCAGCGCTCCTGGCGTGAACGTATCGGGCACGCGCTCGCCTTCGAAACCATTGCCCTGGTGATTTGTGCCCCGGCCCTGGCCTTGCTGATGGACAAGCCGCTGGTGCACCTGGGGGTACTGACCCTGATGTTTGGCTCGGTGGCCATGCTCTGGAACATGTTGTTCAACGTATTGTTCGACAACGCGCAGCAGCGTCTGGGGTTCCACCGTGGCCTGCTGGCACGTATTAGCCATGCGCTGCTGTTCGAGATCGGCTTGATTGTCGTGCTGGTGCCGCTGGCCGCTTGGTGGCTGTCGATCAGCCTGTTCGAAGCACTGCTGCTGGACATCGGCCTGATCCTGTTTTTCCTGCCCTACACCATGGGCTTCAACTGGGTCTATGACGTACTGCGGGCACGCTGGCTGCGCCGTTGTGAGGCGTCTCGCGGCGAATCGTGTGAGCTGTCATCGAGCACTCGCTGAGGGCGGCCACTGTACCGGCGCCGCGTTGGCAGCCATCGATTTTCGACGAGCAGGGCGGTGTCGGGCTTGATTTGCCCGCGCCAACTCATAAGCTGCCGGCACCGCTTGCCTGCAACCCGAGTCGCCATGACCACGCAATCCATTTTCGTGCCACAGATTTCCACCTTCCCCGGCCATGAGGCCAAGGCGCGGGCGATACTGCGCTGGTTGGCCAAGCGCGAGATCGTCGAGGCACTGCCAACCACCTCTGGCCTCGGGGCGAAAGGCATGGCCTACGCAATCGGTCCAGGGGCGCGGCATGTGGTCGAGCAGCCGCAGCATCTGCCATTTGATCTGTCGGTCAATGGGCTGGAAATCATCACGCGCCGCTGCATCTATACGCCGACCGAGGGCTTTCTCGAAGAGGCGGGCTGCCCCGAATGCCGCAAGGAAGTCGGCGAGGCGCTGTTCGACAGCCTGGATGAATGGATGCCTGGGCATACCGATAACTTCATCTGCCCGGAGTGCGGGCACGAAGACGACATCAATGGCTTTCTGTTTTTGCAGCCCTGCGGTTTTTCCAACCTTGGCTTTATCTTCAATAACTGGGGCGCGGCGCGCTTCACCCGCGGTTTTCTCGAAGAGTTCGCCGAGCGCCTGGGTTACCCGGTGTCGCTGGTGAGTTGCACGGCCGAGTAGCCCAGAGGGGCTCATCCGTGAGCCTGAAACGGTTAAAAATCGACGCTGGCCGACAGCCGCAGTTCCCGCGACCCACCGACGTCGAATATTCCTTGCGCTCGTAAGCCAGGCTTATGCATAGATCCGCGCCGAAATTGCGCCAAGAGCCCTCGTGCGCCGTTCGGCGATCAGGCGCTGGGCGACGCCGCTGTCGTCCAGCGCGCCAGTGGTGTCGAGCATGACGTTGCCGCCGCCCTGGCTTCACGGGGGCGTGGGCAGCTCCAGCGGGGTGCTGGTTGCAGCGGCGAAGCTGCCGGCAGCGGGCATCAGGGCGAGGGTGAAGCGCCAGCGGGGCTGGGCGGGCGTGAAGCGCGTATGGGTCATTTGCTGCTTAGGTGCAGGTGTTCTTAATGGTCATTATCGTATGTGGCTTGGTTGTCATCTGAATAGGCCGGCGCAGACTTCGTGTCGCCGATGTCATTCTTTGCATTGAGTGGGGGGGGGCTGCTGGGTATAATGGCGCGCTTCCAATTTCCCGCTCGGGAGCCCCCGCCATGCTGCGTATCAGTCAAGAAGCTCTTACCTTCGACGACGTTCTACTTATCCCTGGTTATTCCGAAGTTCTGCCGAAGGATGTCAGCCTCAAGACTCGCCTGACCCGTGGCATCGAGCTGAATATTCCACTGCTCTCCGCCGCCATGGACACCGTGACCGAAGCCCGCCTGGCAATTGCCATGGCGCAGGAAGGCGGCATTGGCATCATCCACAAGAACATGACCGTCGAGCAGCAAGCTGCCGAAGTGCGCAAGGTCAAGCGCTACGAGGCGGGTGTGGTCAAGGACCCGATCACCATCGAAGCCGACGCCACCGTGCGTGATCTGTTCGAACTGACCCGCATGCACAACATCTCCGGCGTACCGGTGCTGAGCGATGGCGACCTGGTCGGCATCGTCACCTCCCGTGACGTGCGCTTCGAGAACCGTCTGGACGCCACCGTGCGTGAAGTGATGACGCCCAAAGAGCGTCTGGTCACGGTCAAGGAAGGTGCCGACAAGAATGTTGTGCGCGATCTGCTGCACAAGCACCGCATCGAAAAAGTCCTGATCGTCGACGATGCCTTCCATTTGAAGGGCATGATGACCGTCAAGGACATCGAGAAAGCCAAAGCCTATCCGCTGGCCAGCAAGGACGACCAGGGTCGTCTGCGCGTTGGCGCAGCCGTCGGCACCGGTGCCGATACCGCCGACCGCGTCGCCGCGCTGGCTGCTGCCGGGGTTGACGTGATCATCGTCGACACCGCCCACGGTCACTCCAAAGGCGTGATCGACCGCGTGCGTTGGGTCAAGCAGAACTTCCCGGATGTTCAGGTGATCGGCGGCAATATCGCCACCGGCGAAGCCGCCAAGGCCCTCGCCGAAGCGGGTGCCGATGCGGTCAAGGTCGGCATCGGCCCAGGCTCGATCTGCACCACGCGCATCGTCGCCGGTGTCGGCGTGCCGCAAATCTCCGCCGTGGCCAACGTCGCTGCCGCATTGGCGGGCACCGGTGTGCCGCTGATCGCCGATGGCGGTATCCGTTTCTCCGGTGACCTGTCCAAGGCCATCGTCGCCGGTGCTTCCGCCGTGATGATCGGTTCGATGCTCGCCGGTACCGAAGAGGCGCCGGGCGAAGTCGAGCTGTTCCAGGGCCGCTCCTATAAGGCCTACCGCGGCATGGGTTCGCTGGGCGCGATGGCGCAGGCGCAGGGCTCCTCGGATCGTTACTTCCAGGATTCCTCGGCCGGTGCCGAGAAGCTGGTGCCGGAAGGTATCGAAGGCCGCGTGCCATACAAGGGCGCGATGGCGGCCATCGTTCACCAACTGATGGGCGGCCTGCGTGCCTCCATGGGCTACACCGGTTGTGCGACGGTCGAAGAGATGCGCAGCAAGCCTGAGTTCGTGCGCATCACCGGCGCGGGCATGGCCGAGTCGCATGTGCACGATGTACAGATCACTAAAGAGGCCCCCAACTACCGGGTAGGCTAAAAAATCGATTTTCCGCTGCTGCGCTCGAATAGGTGGCGTTGGAAGGAGGCTCGAAATGCTCATTGGCTACAGCCAACTGCGCTTCCTCACCTCCTTCCGCCTTGCCTCTTCTTCGCTCGCGACGTGGCAAATCGATTTTTGTGAAGTTTGATAAGGCACGGGGCTGTTGCTGTTGAGAACGACGGGGCAGCCCCGAGTCATTTGTGAATTCCGCTACGAGAGACGGCCATGGCCCACCCTGATATTCACGCCCATCGCATCCTGATTCTGGACTTCGGCTCCCAATACACTCAGTTGATTGCCCGTCGCGTGCGCGAGATTGGCGTGTACTGCGAACTGCACCCGTTCGACATGAGCGACGAAGACATTCGTGCCTTCGCTCCGCGCGGCATCATCCTCGCCGGTGGCCCGGAGTCGGTGCATGAAGCCGGCAGCCCGCGCGCGCCGAAAGCCGTGTTCGACCTCGGCGTGCCGGTTTTCGGTATCTGCTACGGCATGCAGACCATGGCCGAACAACTGGGCGGCAAGGTTGAAGGCTCGGACGTGCGTGAGTTCGGTTATGCCCGCGTCGATATCGTTGGCAAGGCCCGCCTGCTCAACGGCATCGAAGACCACGTCGATGACGACGGCGTGTTCGGCCTCGATGTGTGGATGAGCCACGGCGACAAAGTCACCGCCATGCCGGCCGGCTTCCATATTCTCGCCAGCACCCCGAGCTGCCCGATCGCCGCCATGGCCGACGACAGCCGCGGTTACTACGGCGTGCAGTTCCACCCGGAAGTGACCCACACCAAGCAGGGCGGTCGCATCCTCTCGCGTTTCATCCTGGAAATCTGCGGCTGTGAAGCGCTGTGGACCGCCTCCAACATCGTTGAAGACGCCATCGCCAGCGTGCGCGCCCAGGTCGGTAGCGCCAACGTGCTGCTCGGCCTGTCCGGCGGCGTGGATTCATCGGTCGTCGCGGCGCTGCTGCACAAAGCCATCGGCGATCAGCTGACCTGCGTATTCGTCGACAACGGCCTGCTGCGCCTGCACGAAGGCGAGCAGGTGATGGCCATGTTCGCCGAGAACATGGGCGTCAAGGTGATTCGCGCCAACGCCGAGGAGCAGTTCCTCAACAACCTGGCAGGCGAGGCGGACCCGGAGAAGAAGCGCAAGATTATCGGCCGCACCTTTATCGACGTGTTCGATGCCGAGTCCTGCAAACTGGACAACATCAAATTCCTCGCCCAGGGCACCATTTACCCGGACGTGATCGAGTCGGCCGGCGCGAAAAGCGGCAAGGCCCACGTGATCAAGTCGCACCACAACGTCGGTGGTCTGCCGGAAGAGATGAACCTGAAACTGGTCGAGCCACTGCGCGAACTGTTCAAGGACGAAGTGCGTCGCCTGGGTCTCGAGCTCGGCCTGCCGTACGACATGGTTTACCGTCACCCATTCCCGGGGCCAGGCCTCGGCGTGCGCATCCTTGGTGAAGTGAAGAAGGAATACGCCGACCTGCTGCGTCGCGCCGACCATATCTTTATCGAAGAGCTGCGCAAGGCCGACTGGTACCACAAAGTCAGCCAGGCCTTCGTAGTGTTCCAGCCGGTGAAGTCGGTGGGTGTGGTCGGTGACGGTCGTCGTTACGCCTGGGTCGTCGCCCTGCGCGCCGTGGAAACCATCGACTTTATGACTGCCCGTTGGGCGCACCTGCCTTACGAGCTGCTGGAAACCGTCAGCGGCCGCATCATCAACGAGATCGAAGGCATCTCCCGCGTCACCTACGACGTGTCGAGCAAGCCGCCTGCCACCATCGAGTGGGAGTGAAATCAGGACCTTCGGGGACTATCGGTACCTATCGATAAGATGCTGTAACGTGTTGATTTAAAATAAAATACGTCGCGGTATCTATCGGTGGCTATCGCCGGGCAGCAGTACTGACTGGCGGTAAGGGTGACGGTAGGAACTGGAGGCCGGATTAAGACCCTCCCGTTTACTATCGAGACCAAACCGGCCTTTGACGGTAAATCTCTCCTTGGGAAAGCTTCTGTTATGCGGCTTTCCCGGCATCAACAGGTCTCCTGACCCTTGACGGTAAAAGCCGTCATGAACAGGAGAAAAACCTCGATGCTTACCGACACCGCACTGCGCAATCTCAAGCCCAAAGCCAAGCCCTACAAGGCTTCCGACCGTGATGGTATGTACGTGACGGTATCGTCTACCGGTACCGTCACCTTTCGCTACGATTACCGTCTCAACGGACGCCGGGAAACGCTGACCATCGGACGGTATGGCCCTGCGGGCATTTCGTTGGCCTTGGCTCGCGAAAAGCTGCTCGATGCCAAGCGCATGGTCGCTCAGGGAAACTCACCCTCCCTGGAGAAGCAGAGGGCCAAGCGACGCCTGACAGCTGCCAAAACGTTCGGCGAGATACTGAAGCGTTGGCTGACCGATGCGCGCATGGCCGACAGTACGCGGGCAATGCGCAAAAGCATCATCGACCGCGACATTCTGCCTGTCTTTGAGAACCGGCTCCTGATCGAAATCACTCCTGAGGATCTGCGGGGGCTGTGTGTCAAGGTGAAGGCTCGAGGTGCGCCGGCCACGGCCGTTCACATTCGTGACATCGTGAAGCAGGTGTATGCGTTCGCGACCCTGCATGGGGAGAAAGTCGACAATCCTGCCAACGATGTGAAGGCGGCCTCGATTGCTACCTTTGTGCCGAAAGATCGGGCGTTGACTCCGGCGGAGATACGCCTGGCCTTCCACCAGTTGGAGTCGATTGCGGCGTACCCCACCATTCGGTTGGCCTTGCGTCTGGTGCTGCTGACTCTGGTGCGCAAGAGCGAATTGATCGAGGCGACCTGGGATGAGGTGGACTTTGAAAACGCCACCTGGACGATCTCGAAGCAGCGGATGAAGGGGCGTAATCCGCACGTGGTCTACCTATCACGGCAGTCCCTGGATATTTTCGTGGCACTGCACACCTGTGCTGGTGGCTCCAAGTTCGTGCTGCCATCGCGCTATGAGATTTATCGCTGCATGTCGCACGCAACGTTGAACCGGATCACGCAACTCATCGCATCGCGTGCCAAGGAGGCGGGACTGCCGCTGGAGCCATTCACGGTTCACGACCTGCGCAGGACAGGCTCTACGTTGCTTAACGAAGTAGGCTTCAATGGCGACTGGATCGAGAAGTGCCTGGCGCACGAGGATGGTCGTTCTTCGCGCTCGGTCTACAACAAAGCCGAATACGCCGAGCAGCGGCGGCACATGCTGCAGGAATGGGCAGATATGGTCGACGCCTGGATCGATGGTCGAACCCATGTGCCAAAACTGTTGCCGGATAATGTGGTCGTGCCAGTGTTGAGTGCCGCAGTTTGAAGGAAAGATATGGTTGTCAGTTGACAACTATATAGGTCATGCCAATACTGGAGATCATTGATGACCCGTCCCTCTCATTCGAAGAAAGAGGTCGAAGAAGCGCTTAAACATGCCGAAGGGCAAGGTTGGCGCGTAGAAGTCGGCGGCAGTCACGCCTGGGGACGGATCTACTGTCCGTACAACGATGAGGAGTGTCGCTGCGGCGAGTTCTGCATCACCAGTGTGTGGAGCACACCGAAGAACCCTGGTAACCACGCACGCGCCTTGCGGCGCGTCGTGGATAACTGCACCACGCACCGTAAGCAGCAGGAAGCCACCGGCGGTGCAGAGGAGTAGCACGATGGAATACACCTTCACTCTGAAATACCAACTCGCTGACGATGACCGTGACCCGGATGTGCTGGTCGAGCGCCTTGGCGAGGCTGGTTGCGACGATGCCCTGGTCGGTATCGGCCAGCCGGGACGGCTGGCACTGGAGTTCACCCGTGAAGCGGAAAGCGCAGATGCGGCTGTGCGCAGCGCGTTGGCCGACGTGCGCAGTGCCGTACCGACGGCCAGGCTGATTGAGGTAGCCCCCGATCTGGTCGGCCTCACCGACGTGGCCGAAATGGTCGGCGTGTCGCGACAGAACATGCGCAAGCTGATGCTGGCCCATCCGGGAAGCTTTCCGGTACCGGTGCACGAAGGCAGCGCATCGATCTGGCACTTGGCGGACGTGCTGGCCTGGCTGCAGGCCAAGGGCAGCTACTCGTTGGCCAGGGACGTTCTAGAGGTGGCGCGTGTGGCCTTACAGGTCAATGTCGCCAAGGAAGGGCGACGTTTATCGCGCTCAGCCTCCGAGGAGCTGGAAGCTCTTGTTGGTTGAGGTCGCCGCCGGCCTTATCCCTGATCTGAACCCGCCCGTACAGGGCGGGTTTTCCGTAGATGGACATCCGGCTTGCTGACGTCTATACGAGGCGCTTGCTTGCGCTCCTCGATCCAAGCTTCCACCTCAGCTAAGTCCCACACTACGCAACGCGGTGTTAGGTTGAAGCGCCGAGGGAACTCGCCACGGCGCTCCATTTCGTAGATGGTCGTCTCGGACAGGGGAACGATCTGCCGCAGCTCTTGTCGCCGAATAGTGCGCCGGAAGGGCAGGGGGCTGCGCTTCGGGAACTGCGGCAGTGCCTCATAGGCTTCCGTACCAGGCATCGGAAGAGACTGGCTGGTTTTGGAGACTGGAGCATTGGATGTGGGCGATAGATATTCCATCTCGGACTCCATGAGTCTGGCTGGATGGAAACACTATGAGGTTCAGTGGCTATCGAGACAACTTGCTGTAGCGTAGTGGGGCGAAAATCGGCATTGCATCTATCTGATTGTATGTAGTGAGCGCCACATTCATTCCCAACACTATGCCATTTCACTCTCGCCAGTCCTTCCGTGCTTGTGGGATACTCCCAGCAGGCTCTGAGCAGGAGCCTGCCACCCGTCATAGCAAAGCTGTTGACAGCACTGCCGACACACTCCCTCTCTTCCTGTGCATGCCATGTTCAGGTTCGAGAAGCGGCAGACGGGTGACGTTTCGTCATGAGCCGGGAGAACTGTCATGTCGAGTGAAGCTATTCGTCCGTCCACCCTGGACGGAATCAAACGCCTTGCCAAAAAGCTCAAGGGCGAACAACACATCCACGCACGTGCCCTGGACGCTGCTGCCCAAACGGCGGGATTTCAGAACTTTCGCCACGCCAGCAATGTGCTGCGAACCGCATCCAAACCGGAGCGCCCACGCCCTGGACATTGCATCTTCCTGACCGCGTATTGGAAGGATCGCGAAGGCGGCGCGAGTGGCCGTGAGACGTTGACTATGTGGCTGTCCGCACCGTGGGAGGAGCTGATTACGCCGCTTCAGTTGCAGAATCACCGAGCGTTGGTGCACTTCCGCTCGGAAGGTTCTGATCATCTCGCACGTGGCCAGTTGCTGCACACGCAGTCCGGGGCTCGTCGTGCAGTCAGTGCCGCCGCACGTGTCTTGCATTTCATGGAAGCGACGAAGCTACGCCCTTCCAAGAGCCATAGTCGCGCCTTTCCTGGTGGTCGGTCGAGCAACGCCATACCTGGTCATGACCACTACAGCATCTGGTACAACCGCAAGACGAAGCGGTATCTGTTTGTGGATGAGCCTTACGAGAGCGCCGTCGAGAGCAAGGCCCAGGAACGTCTGGCATGGGCGAAACAGCACGGCTTCACCATCGTCAAACCAGAGTGGACCGGTATGTATGCGCCTGATGTCGGCTCGCGTCTCTACTTGGTTGCCGATGAGGCAAAGGGTATTCCGCTGGAGCCCGTCGCTGCCGCGCTGAACAAGTTGCCTGCGCCCATTATTGAAGATGCATGGAATGGCGAGTCTGTGCCGATGGCACCGCTCTTTGTGAGCCCTGGTGCCATTGCTAAGGCCGAGGCTGCGAAGAACAAACCGAAAGCGCCGCGCAACCCGAGCAGCCAGCGTAATTCGGTCGGCTATATACAGACCTTTGTCGGCCCGCAGCGCCGCCCAAAGGGCCGGATGCCGATCGAGATACATGCAGAGGTCGGTCGATTGCTGAAATCGGTTCTGGTGGTCACCTATCACCGCAAGGGTGTCTACAATCGCGTCAACGCGATTCGCAGCGAGCTCGATGAATGGGCCCCGCGTGAGTACAACCATACTGAGCTGCCCAATGAGCAGTTCTTCGAGTTGTACTACCACGAGTCCGGTTCGACGTTCTCGCGGTCGCTGGCGGAGGCCGAGCGTGAGCGCCACGCCGAGAGCCTAGCGCAGGTGAAAAAGCTCCTGGGCGAGCACTATCCCGATTGCCCGCCGCTACGGTCGTTGCTGAAGAAAGTGGATGCCGCAGCCAAGTCCCTGCAGAATTGGACGTGACAGACCAACTTGCCCACGAGCAATACTTGGGGTTTGCGTATTGGCCGGCGGAGATGATTTTTCCCCCGAAGCAGTGATCAAGCGAAGAAAAGCAGGCGGCGCGCAGGACGCGCCGCCCATCCCGACCGCGCACACAACAACTTGTTGGTGCCGGTGAGAGGAACCTTCTGAAGTGCTTAGCTTTACAGGCGGATGCCGCCGGACTTCGGCGTTGCGAATTGCTCGGGCTCTTCGCCGAGCGGGAGGCCGACCACGTACAGCACTGTGACGGGCATCGGCTCGGCATCCGCCGCATCTGAACCCCACTTCACCTGCACCTTGCGCGTGGCGTAGCACAGTGAGACACCGAGCGCCTTGAGCGCATCGATGTGTGACTGCATCTCGTCGTACACATCAAATCTCTGCCTTTCACTGTAGGCATCGGCGCAGTCCCGGTAGTCCCGGAGGTAGTCCACCAGGGCGGCGAAAGTTTCGTCTGCCTCGCGGGTCAGCTCGAAAGCTGGCTCTGACAAATCCATCGAGCAGGTTTCCGCCAGCTTGGCCAGCTGCTTACCCGTGGTCAGCGGAATCGCTGTCAAGGTGACGTGTTCTCGGTCGAACTTTTCCTTTGCCGCTTTGGCTTCTTCTTCGGACGGAATGGCGAACGGCTTGTTGAGCGCGTCGATGTCCTCGAACTCGAATGCTCGGGCAAGAGCGCGGCGGGTGTCGAGGCTGGCGGACAAACCTTGTTCGACTCGCTGGATCGTCCGCACATTGAGGCCGGAAATGGCGGCCAGTTGCTCCTGTGACCATTGCCGCATTTCGCGAAACAGCTTGATGCACATCGCCAGCTCAGTTGGTGTCAGTAGGCGGGTTTGTTCAGTGTTGTGAGTTGCGTTCATTTCGTGGCTCCATCGTTCTTATCCGATGCCTCGAAGTATGAGTAGCGGGTGGCTAGCGCAACACGACAGGAGCCCGACAGTCAGCCGACATGAGCGTGAATAATCACCAGTCCGGATAGAGGCGACATCTGGCCGTCTTTGACAAGTGCAGCTGGTTTCCGGGTGCCACAATGGTTATCGCCAACTTGATCTTTAACCAAAAATCTGCATGTTCTTGATGCCTTTGCTGCGTTCGCCCTGCATCGGACCCGTATGTCGAATGGGTATGGCTCCCGAAATTATTGGCGTCAAACGTGAGGTTCGGAGACCGCACTCTCAACTTTTGCCCCTATGTCTTCGAACCCAGTGATTAGCGCTTTGGACACCTCCGTCTTCCCCGCACCTGGGGAGCCAGCCATAAAAACCGAGACGGGCGTATCCTCTCCAGGATAAATCTTGACGTTTGCCAATTCCCTGGCGATTCGCGTTCTATTCGCTTTCGCAAAGGCAATTGCCCTCTGCTCAATAGCTACTTCTTCTTGAGTCATCGAACCGTCGCAATGGTGGAGCTTGTGGTGGTGAGGCCTAACAGCGTGGGGGGCTGCATGTCCTCAGCTCTTAGCGGCCCTCCTGAACACCCGGTCCCTTGCCATGAACGCCTCCAGCATGTGTGGGATGAGCGTCAGCGCATCGACTTCTTCGCCGTGGGTATGCGAGTGCAACGCTGCATAGCGCTCGAGATCCGTTTTCAGACTGGTAGGGCAGGTGAAGGTCAGCTTCAGGCTTTCGGTTTTCGGCAAGGGGCCGAGACGTAGCTTGGTCGTGCTCATTGCGGGCTCCTCTGCTGGATGAGCAAGGGCTGGTAGGGGCGTAACACCAGGTCGCGTTTGACTATCACGCGCAGGGGCAGACCGGGACGCTGAGTCAGCGTGGGCTGGATATCGAGATTGCGGCGGGTGACCTCCTGGCCGACCTGGTTCACCGTGTCTTGCAGGCTGTCGCGCCCGGCGATGATGATGCGGTCGCCGTCAGTGCGACTGGTCGGTGCCGCCAGTTCGGCACCGATACCCAGCAGGCTGGTCATGACTGCGCCAGAGACGATCCGATCCCAGTGCCAGTCGACGCCATCCTCCAAGCCGGCATAGCCGGCGGTATCGCTGCCGACCAGGTTGTCCAGCTGGAAGGATGAGGTGTCCGGCAGGATTACCCGCTGCCACACCACCTGCACGCGGCTCTGCCCGTAGCTCACTTGACTGTTATAGCGACCGAGCAGGCGTGAGCCCTGGGGGATCAGCACATGCTGGCCGGTGGCGCTGTCGTAGACCGGTTCGCTCACCGTGGCGATCACGTCGCCGGGTAGATCTGACTTGATACCGGTGACCAGCGCCGCCGCGATGACGGTGCCGGCCATCACCTGGTAGGGCGATTCAGGCATCTGCAGCAATCCGGAATTACGGATTTGTGCGTTTACGGATTTACTGAGAAACGCCTCGTTCCGTTCCTGCGGGGTTGGCGTTTCCGATGTTCCGACTGATGTGCCTGACGAGGCCATACCCAGGATCATGGGATCGGGTTGGGCGCCCCCAGTGGGTACGATGTTCGATTTTCTCGCGCTGCCAGTCTGGAAAAACACCGAGGACAGTGCCGCTTCCTCGGCCTCCTTGAGCCGGGCAAGGCGTTCTGCTTCAGCGGCATCCGGACCATGGCCATAACCCTGCTCCTGCTGCCCGGCCCTGAGGATCGGACCGCCCAGATCGCCGGGCAGCGGTGGGCCCAGCTGCGGGATTTCGGGCACAGGCGGTGGCGGCAACTGCGAGTAGTCTGCCGGCAGCTGCTCCAGGCCCTCGGAGCGCGCCACACGGTCGACGTTGTACAGCTCGTTTTGCTCCGGGCCGTGTCGGCGCTGCTGGGGCTGCAGCGACCACAGCATGGCGCCCAGCACTGCGGCGGCCAGCCCACCGGCGAGTACCGCCAGCATGCGCGGGTTGAGGCGAGTGACAGGACGCGGTCGTGCTCGCAGCTCCAGCGACTCCGGCGCCTCCTTGGACGGTAGCGAGGTTGCCGCGGCTTGATTGTCGTCCTTGGCCTTCATGTTCAGGGCCTCCGTGCCACGCCATCGGTGCGCTCGATCCGCACCACGTCGCCCTTGTCGGCGCCCAGGCGTAGCTCGGCCGCGCCGAACAGGCGGTCGACGATGTAGTAGGGCGAGCGGAAGCGGTAGTTGACCAGTTGTCCGTCGCCTTCAGCGCCGATCATGAACAGCGGCGGCAGCTCGCCTTGGGCGATGCCGGCGGGGAACTGGATATACACCTTGCGGCCGTCGTCGAAGGCACGCAGCGGCTTCCAGGGTGGATTGCTGCCGCTGATCGCATAGCGAAAGCGCAGCTGCTCCAGCGCCAGGCCGGTATCCACCGGTGCCGCGTCCTGGGCGACGCTGGCGTGCCGTTGCAGCGCGAGCATGCGGTCCTTGGGGTAGTCCCAGGACACCGAAGCCATCCAGGCGTGCTCGGTGGAGGTCAGCTCGATCAGGTAGGCACGCCGTGTGGTAGTGACGATCAGGTTGGTCTTGAGATCGATTCGGGTCGGTTTGATCAGCACGCTGACACGCAGCTCGTCGCCACTGCCGCTGGAGGTGTCGCCAACGATCCAGCGCACGGTGTCGCCGGCAGCCACGGTGATCAGCTCCTCACCGGCCTGCAGGTTGATCGCTGTCACCCGGCCCGGGCTGGCGTACACCTGATATAGCGCGCCATTGGAGTAGGGCCAGACCTGGATGGCGTTGATATAGCCTTCCCGGCTCGGCGCCACACGTGCCTCGCGATTGGCACGCGAGACCCGCACGCTCTCATCGGCCGGCTCCTTGGCCTGTTTGCTGGGTTGAGTTTCCGGCAGCGGTTTGAGCTGCGCCGGCAGGGCCAGGGGCTTGGGGACTTCCACCACTTCGATCGGCTTGGGCGGCTCCGGCAGACGCTGCGCTTCTACCGGTTCGTCCAGGGCGATCACCGGTGGCTGCTGACTGGCGCAGCCGGCCAGCAGGCTCAGCAGCAGAGGGCAGAAGCAGAGGTTCAGGGCGGACTTCATAGTTTCTTGGCTCCTTCCGTAGTGTCCAGCTCACGGCTCCAGGACAGGCCGTTGACGTAGATGCCGAGCGGGTTGCGGCGCAACTTTTCCTCGGTGCGCGGGGGCTGCATTACCAGCGAGGTCACTGCCGTCCAGCGCTCCAGTCCGGCCGCCGCGCCATTCACAAAGCGGCGTTCGATCCAGCGCACCTGGAACGAGCTGTCGCTGGCACGTACCACGCTGGTGACCTCGACCGACACCGACTCCTTGCCGACTCGGGTGAAAGGATCGTTGGCGCGGGCGTAGTCGTTGAGCGTGGCGGCGCCGCGGTCGGTGGTGGAGTGATAGGCCTCCAGCCAGTTCTGCCGCACCACCACCGGGTCGATGGACAGCCCGCGTACCCGCTCGATGAAGCGCGCCAGATGGTGGGCGATCTGCGCATCCTGGGGTTGGTAAGGGGTAGCGGCCTCACCGACGGCGCGTACCTGGCCGAGGTTGTCGACTTCCACCACATAGGGCGTGACGGTCGACTGAGCTGCGCGCCAGACCAGCCCGCCGGCCATCAGCAAGGCCAGGCTCAGGCAGCCGAAGGCTATCAGCCGCCAGTTGCGCGCCTGTGCCAGGCTGCTGCCCATGCGCCGGTCCCAGGCCTGTTCCGCAGCCTGGTAGGGCGTGGCCGGTTGTGGGGTGTCGCTGTAGCGCACCCGTGGACGTTTGAATCGCATCCTCGTTCTCCTTCACGAATTCGACGGGTCGCGCACTTGCGGCCCCGGTGACGAGCCACCGCCATCGCCACCGCGCAGGGTGTGTGCGACGGTGGTCGCGGCTTGGGTGAGCTGTTGCTTGCGCTGCAGGCGCTTGGCCCACGCTGGCGGCTTGGCGGGAACTGTCGATGGACCAGCTGAAGTGCTCGTCTCGCCAGCTGTTGCACCTGCTGTCGTAGACCCTGGCGACATAGGCTTGGCACCGCCTATGGCCAGACGTGCCGCGCCAGGTGCCATGCGGGCGCCGGCCAGCACGGCGCTGCCAACACCTGTGGCCACGGCGGCCGCACCCGCGGCCATTCCAGCAGCGCCAAGCGCGGTACCAGCTGCTGCGCCGGCTCCCAGTTGCGGGGCGCCGGAGATCAGGCCGGTGGCAATGCCCGGACCGAAGATGCCCAGGCCGAGCAACGCCAGCGAGGCGAGCATGACCACCAGGGCGTGGTCGATGGAGGGTTCGTCCGGCACGGCCTGGAACTCGGCGAACAGCCCGGTGCCGATACCGACGATCACCGCCAGCACCAGTACCTTGATGCCGGACGCGACCACGTTGCCTAGCACCTTCTCGGCGAGGAAGGCGGTCTTGTTCCACATGGCAAAGGGCACCAGAACGAAGCCGGCGAGGGTGGTCAGCTTGAACTCGATCAGGGTGACGAACAGTTGGATGGCCAGGAAGAAGAAACTGACCACCACTACCAGCCAGGCCAGAAATAGCACCAGAATGCTGTCGAGATTGCCGAAGACTTCAGGAAAGCCACTGAGTTTGCTGATCTGCTCAAGCAGCGGGCGTCCTGCATCGATGCCGACGGAGGCCAGCCGTCCCGGCTGGAGGAATTCGGCCTGGCTCAGCGCAGAGCCTGATGCCAGCAGACCCAGCCCGGCGAAGGAGTTGAAGATGATCTCGGCGAGCACGTTGAAGTTGCCGATGATAAAGGCGAAGGCGCCGATGTAGAGGGTCTTGCGGATCAGCTTCAAGCTGACGTCTTCGCCGCCCATGGCCCAGAACAGACCGGCCAGGGTCATGTCGATGGCCACCAGGGTCAGGGTGAGAAAAGCTACCTCGCCGCCGAGCAGGCCGAATCCCGAGTCGATGTAGAGACTGAACACCTCAAGGAAGCGGTCGATCACGCTGACGTCGTTCATTGCACGTCCTCGTCGAAGCTCGGCGGTATCGCCGGCAGGTCTGTAGGGCTGAGAAACTCGCCAGGCCGAGCGCAGCCAGAATAGAACCGCGTATTCGGATCAGTATGTCGTTCACCGGGGGCGGTATCGCTTCCGGAGCCGCAGGCAGTCAGCACCAGTACCAGTGGCAGTAGCGTCAGGACTTTCATCGCGCGGTCCTTTCTATCGGTAGAACTGCACTGGGTATGGGGTATAGGGCGTACCGCGACCCATGAAGCGCCGGTGCCGTTCGCGAGCCTCCTCGGCCGCGGCGGCCTGGCGCGCGAGTTCAAGAGCGACGGCACGGTTCTGGGTGATCTGCAGTTGTTGGGCCTGAATCGACTGCTTAGCCCGCAGGGCCAGCAATTGGTTGGTGGCCTGGGCTGCTTGCAGCGCGCCGCTGGCGGCCTGACTCTGCTGCACTAGATCGGCCAGCGCGCGCTCGTCTTGGACAAGGTTCTGCGTCACCTGCGCCTGCACGCGCATGGCGGTGTGCAGGCCGTCGAGTCCCTGCTTCCAGCGCTCGCGCGCCTCCTGCGCCAGGCGCTGGCTGCTGACGCTGTTCGCGTATTCTGCTGGATAGAGGCGGGTGAACTCCTGATCCAGACGTTGCACGTCGTAGGCCAACCCTCGGGCTTCAGCCAGAAGCCGCTCGGTGTTGGCCAGGCTCATGCGCAGCCGGTTGACCACGTTGTAGTCCAGAGTCGCCAGGTGGCGGGCCTGGTTCAGCAGCATCTGGGTTTCGTTCTGCAACTGGCCGACTTGGTTGTTAACCATTTCCAGGGTGCGTACTGCGGTCAGGGTGTTCTGCGCCAGATTGCTCGGGTCTATTACGGTGATGGCGCTGGCCGGCTGCAATGCCAGCAGGCCAAGCACCAACAGCGTGGTGCACGTGGAACGGCGGATACAGGGTTTCATGGCAGGCACTCCTTGCGTGGCGATGGATACGAGGCGAGTAGGTCGGCGGCCCAGTCGAGACCGCGGTGGCGCAGCCAGGCAGGGGCGAAATCCGCAGCGCCGGACTCCTGCTGAATCCGACCGATCTCACGCTGCTCGGCGGGACTGGCGGAGGCGGCAAAGGCCAGTGCCACCGGCCCCAGGTCGAGGTCGAACAGGCGGTTGCCCTGGCGAGACTGGTAGTAGTAGTCACGCTTTGGTGTGGCCTGGGCGATGATCTCAATCTGCCGGTCGTTGAGGCCGAAGCCCTCGTAGATGCCGCGTATCTGCGGCTCGCCGGCCTGCGGGTTGGGTAGAAAGATACGGTTGGCGCAGCTCTCGATGATCGCCGCGGAAATGCTGGAGTCCTTGATGTCGGCCAGCGACTGAGTGGCGAAGATCACCGAGACGTTCTTCTTGCGCAGGGTCTTGAGCCACTGGCGGATGCGTGCGGCGAACAGCGGGTCGTCGAGAAACAGCCATGCTTCGTCGAGGATCAGCAAGGTCGGCGCGCCGTCGAAGCGTTCCTCGAAGCGGGCGAACAGGTAGCTCAGCACTGCCGCTACCGCCGCTTTGCTGTGCATCAGTTCCTCCATCTCGAAGCATTGCACCTCGGCCGAACCGAGGCGATCCTGGTCGGCGTCCAGCAACTGACCGTGGGCGCCGCCCAGCACATAGGGCTGCAGCGCCTGGCGCAGGGAGTTGTCCTGCAGCAACACGGACAGACCGGTCAGGGTGCGTTGCGCCTCGGGCGCGCCGGCCAGGCTATCCAGCGCCGTCCACAATGCGGCCTTCTGCTCGGGGCCGACGGCCACGCCTTCTTGCATCAGGCGTGCCTCCAGCCACTCGGCGGCCCAGGCGCGGTGGCCAGCCTGGTTGATGCGTGCCAGGGGCTGGAAGGCCAGGTCGCCATCTCCGCCCAGGTCGTAGTGTTCACCGTCCAGACCCAGCACCGTTGCACGCAACGAACGGCCCATGTCGAAGAGAAACAGGCGCGAGCCCGGGTAACGACGAAACTGCAGGGCTAGGGTCGCCAGCAGCACCGATTTGCCCATGCCGGTCGGGCCAGCTACCAGAGTGTGGCCAACATCACCGACGTGAGTGACCAGGCGAAACGGCGTCGCACCATCGGTGCGGGTGATCACGAGCGGTGGACCGTCTAGGTGCTCGTTGCGCACTGGGCCGGCCCAGACTGCCGAGACCGGCATCAGGTGCGCCAGGTTGAGTGTGGAGATCAGCGGTTGGCGCACGTTGGCGTAAGCGTTGCCGGGGATCGACGACAACCAGGCCTCCACCGCGTTGAGACTCTCGGCGATGGTGATAAAGCCGCGCCCCTGGATCATCCGTTCGACCAGGCGCAGTTTCTCGTCGGCAACTTGGGCGTCACGGTCGCTCACCGTAACGGTTACGGTCACGTATCCGAAGGTGACTTGGTCGGCGCCCAGCTCTTGCAGGGCCGCGTCGGCGTCGCTGGCCTTGTTCGTCGCGTCGCTGTCGAGCAGCGGGCTTTCCTGCTGGAAGATCGCTTCGCGCAGCAATGCCAGGACACCCTTGCGCTTGGCGAACCACTGTCGTCGCAGGCGCACTAGCTCCTTCTCCGCCTCGTTCTTGTCCAGGCAGATGAAGCGGGTCGACCAGCGATAGGCAATACCCAGTCGGTTCAGGTCGTCCAGCACACCTGGCCAGGTCGAGGTCGGGAAGCCGCGTACCGAGAGCACCCGCAGGTGCTGCTCGCCCAGCCGCGGCGCCAGACCGGTGGTCAGCGGGCTATCGGCCAGTAGGACATCGAGGTGGAAGGGATTCTCGGGGACGCCGACTCGCTGGCGGTGGGTCGATACCGTGGCGTGCAGGTAGGTCAGCGTCTGGCCGTCGTCGAGCCAACCGAGCTCCGGCATTAACCCGTCTAGTAGGTCAAAGAAACGATCGCTCTCGACTATGAAGGCGGTCAGACGCTCGCGCCAGTCGACACCGCGCTGCGTCCGGTGCTCATACAGCAGGCTGGCCGCGCGAGAGCGCGATTCCTCCGGCGGCAGATAGAGCAGCGTCAGGTGGTAGGCGCTCTCGAAGTGGCTGCTCTGCGCCTCGAAGGAGGCGCGGCGCTCCTCGTCCACCAGCCAGGACAGTGGCTCGGGGAAGTCGCTGCCGGGGTAGTCGGCAGCCGCCAGGCGCTCGGCCTCGATAAACAGTGCCCAGCCCGAGCCAAGGCGACGCAGGGCGTTGTTCAGGCGTGCCGAGGCGGCCACCAGCTCACCCTGAGTGGCGCTGTCCAGGTCCTGCCCACGAAAACGCAGGGTGCGCTGGAACGAACCGTCCTTGTTCAGCACTACGTCCGAGGCGACCAGGCCGGCCCAGGGCAGCCAGTCGGCAAGCTGGGCAGATCGGCGTTGGTATTCGGTAAGGTTAAGCATGGCGGCGCTCCTCACACGTCCAGCAGCGGGTGCTGCTTAATATGCCGGGCGAACACCTGCAGGAACTGTGGATCCAGGCGGGCGCCCCAGACCGCCAGTGAATGGCCGACCAGCCATAGCACCAAACCCGGAATCCATAGTTGCAGGCCCAGGCCCACCACGGCTGCCAAGGTGCCGTTGAGGATCGCCACATTGCGCGGCGCGCCGCCGAGCAGGATCGGTTCGGCCAGCGAACGATGCAGCGGCACCTCGAAACCGGGGATGAGATCGTGCGCGCCGCTCATGCGATCACCGCCCCGCCAGCAAAGCTGAAGAAGCTGAGGAAGAACGAGGAGGCGGCGAAGGCGATGGATAGGCCGAAGACGATCTGGATCAGCTTACGGAAGCCGCCGCTGGTGTCACCGAAGGCCAACGTCAGGCCGGTGGTAATAATGATGATCACCGCCATGATGCGCGCCACCGGGCCCTGTACTGAGTCGAGGATCGATTGCAGCGGGCCTTCCCAGGGCATGCCGGAGCCTGCGGCGAGTACCGGCAGGGACGCGCCCAGACAGAGGGCGCCCAGCATCAATGCGTCGGCGACGCGTCGACAAGACACAACGGAATCTGGGAGGAGAGTCATGGCTGATTTCCTGAGGCAGAGGACGGGAAAAGGAGCGTGTCGATGGGGGCGAGTTGATAGCCACGTTCGTCGTGGCCGATGACGCGAGCGATCTGCTGGACATGGCGGGCGTGGCCGCGGCCTGCGAGGAACACCACCAAGTTCACCGCCTCGGCGATCAGCGCTCTTGGCGCGGCCAGGGCGACCTCCAGGATCAGTTGCTCTAGGCGCCGCAGCGCGCCCTGGGCGGAGCCGGCATGAATGGTGGCGATACCGCCCGGGTGGCCGGTGCCCCAGGCCTTGACCAGATCCAGTGCCTCGCCACCCCGTACCTCGCCGACCACTACCCTGTCGGGGCGCAGGCGCAGTGTGGTGCGCACTAGATCGGCCATGGACACCACGCCGGGCTTGGTGCGCAGGGCGACGTGATCGAGGGCAGGGCACTGCAGCTCAATCGTGTCTTCCAGCACCAGCACGCGGTCGCCGGTGCCGGCCACCTCGGCCAGCAGCGCATTGGCCAGAGTGGTCTTGCCGGTGCTGGTGCCGCCGGCGACGAGAATGTTCTGTTGGTCGCGCACTGCTTCCCGCAGGTATTCGGCCTGTGGGGCGGTAAGGATACCGTCGGCCACGTACTGCAGCAGTGGTATGACTCCTAAGGCCCGCTTGCGAAGGGCAAAGGTCGGCCCGGCTGCCACCGGTGGTAGTACGCCCTCGAAACGCTCGCCAGACTCTGGCAGCTCGGCGCTGAGCAGGGGCTTGCCCCGGTGGACTTCTGCGCCGATATGCGCGGCGACCAGGCGGATAATGCGCTCGCCGTCAGCGGCGGACAGCGTGCCCAAACGGGAGCGGCCGGAGGTAAGGCGGTCGAGCCAAAGCACACCGTCAGGATTGAGCATGATCTCGAGCACATCCGGATCATCCAGGGCGGCGGCGATCAGCGAACCCATCGCCGTGCGCAGCATGCGCGTGCGGCGATCCAGTGATACTGCAGCCGCGCTCAGCACCGAGGAGGCGGCAGTAGTCATGGGTGCTCTCCCGTGGTCTGAACCTCCTCGTGCACGTCCCTGACCAGGCTGCGCCCGCGCTGCAGGTGGCGACCGAGCTGCTCGACGAACTGGGTGAAGCGCAGCTTGCCCTGCGCCCGTGCTGCTTCCTGATGAGCCTCGGGCACCGGCGTGCTAACCGTAAGGTAGTAGCGCACGTAGAGCGCCATGGTCTCGATCAGGATGTTCTGGTCGCGCTCCAGGCGCTCGAACTGGCGTGACAGTCGATCCAGGCGCTTGGCGATGACCATCTCGCGCTGGTCACCGGATTCAGGTGATAGCCAGGAGGCAAGTGCTGCGGCGATGATCGACGACTTCGACACGCCTTTCTTGAGCGCCAGTTCGTTCAGGCGCTTGGCGTGCTCGGGTTGGATAAATAGGTTCAGGCGTGCTCGGCTCATAGGGCTATTCCGTCGTCAGGGTCGAGGGCAGCCAGCCGTGCCGCGCGCTGCAGGCGTGAATCCGGCTGGGGAGGGAGGGTGGCAGGTATGTCGTCCTCGTCGAGCAGCAACAGGTCGCTGGTCAGGTCGTCGTGATCCGGCAACTGGGTGATCGCCGCCAACTCGGGCTGATGGCGAAGGCCACCATCCTCGACGGTTTCGTCGTCGGCCAAGCCGGCTGGCGAAGCGTCAACGGCCGTCGGCACGACCAGGCTGCTCCAGTCGTCCGCACGTGCCGCGGGCGCATCGGCGTATCCGCCATGCCGCAGGCGCGGGGCCGGCAGCACACGACTCTGGAAATTGGCATCGGTGAAGTAACGCAGCTTCTTCGCGCGGATCGGCGCCAGGCCGGATAGCATCACCACGGACTCGTCGCTGGGCAGTTGCATCACCTCACCTGGCGTCAGCAGCGGGCGCGCGGTTTCCTGGCGCGACACCATCAGGTGGCCCAGCCAGGGCGCCAGGCGATGGCCGGCGTAGTTGCGCTGCGCGCGCAGTTCGGTGGCTGTGCCCAGAGTCTCGGAGATGCGCTTGGCGGTGCGCTCGTCGTTGGTGGCGAAGGTCACTCGCACATGGCAGTTGTCGAGGATCGAGTGGTTCTGGCCGTAGGCCTTGTCGATCTGGTTCAGCGACTGTGAGATCAGGAAGGCGCGCAGACCATAGCCGGCCATGAAGGCCAGTGCCGTTTCGAAGAAGTCCAGCCGCCCCAGCGCTGGAAACTCATCGAGCATTAGCAGCAGCTTGTGCCGGCGTTTGATACCGTCGGAGCCATCGAGCGATTCGGTCAGGCGCCGGCCGATCTGGTTGAGGATCAGGCGGATCAGCGGCTTGGTACGGCTGATATCCGAGGGCGGCACCACCAAGTACAGCGACACCGGGTGCTCGGCCGAGATGAGGTCGGCGATGCGCCAATCGCAACGTGACGTGACCTCGGCCACCGTCGGGTCGCGATAAAGACCGAGGAACGACATGGCCGTGGACAGCACGCCCGAGCGTTCGTTATCGCTCTTGTTCAGTACCTCCCGCGCGGCCGAGGCCACCACCGGATGTGGAGCGTCGCCCAGGTGCGGCGTGTTCATCATCCGGTGCAGCGTAAGCTCGAAGGTACAGGCTGGGTCCGACAGGAAGTTGGCGACGCCGCGCAGGGTCTTGTCACGCTCGGCGTACAGCACGTGCAGGATGGCGCCGACCAGCAACGCATGACTGGTCTTTTCCCAGTGGTTGCGCCGCTCCAGTGCGCCCTCCGGGTCGACCAAGATGTCGGCGATGTTCTGTACGTCGCGTACCTCGTGGGCACCGCGACGTACTTCCAGCAGCGGGTTGTAGGCCGCCGAAGCCAGATCAGTGGGGTTGAATAGCAGGCAGTGGGAAAATCGCGAGCGCCAACCTGCGGTCAGACTCCAGTTCTCGCCTTTGATGTCGTGGATGACCGTCGAGGCCGGCCAGGAGAGCAGGGTGGGCACCACCAGGCCGACGCCTTTTCCCGAGCGCGTCGGTGCGAAGGTCAGCACGTGCTCGGGGCCTTCGTGGCGCAGGTATTGCTCCTCGAACAGGCCGAGGAATACGCCAGTCGGTTGGGTCAGTCCGGCCTCGCGTACCTCATCAGCATCGGCCCAGCGCGCCGACCCGTAGGTGGTGACCTGGCGGGCCTGACGAGCACGCCAGATGGCCATGCCAATGGCTACCACCAGCGCCAGCAGGCTGCTGCCGGCTGCGATGCTGCCGCCGACGTTGAAGACCTCCGGCGCATAGGCATCGAAGACGAACCACCACTCGAATAGGCGCCAGGGGTGATAGACCGGTGTACCCAGCAGTTCGAACCAGGGCGATCCCAGGTGAACCTGATAGCCGAGCGCTGCAGCCGTCCACTGCGTGGCACCCCACACTCCGGAAAGGGTAATGGCCAACACCACCAGTACCTGGCCGTAAAGCACCGTTGTCGCTTGCATCCCCGAACCCAACCTCCCAGGTAAAACGCACGGCACGCAGATGTGCCGCAGGCGAGAGGTTCGGTATTGGCAGGGAAGGGGTCAAAGACCGTTTCGGGGAGGATTAAGAAGGATGGGACAACACAGCAGACTGTGGCGGTTGGCGGATAAGCTCAGCAGGGTATGGTGTACATGACCGGTAGGTGTCGACCCGTATGTGCCCAAGCCGATGACCTCCAGCGCCAAAGCTGATGGGCGATTCAACAATGATGCCTTCTTCTTTGACTCGGCCAAAAACGAGTACACCTGTCCGGCCGGAGAGGCGTTGATTTGGCGATTTTCCAGCGTAGAAAAGGGTTTGGTACTGCACCGTTACTGGAGTTCTAAATGCCAGAGTTGCGGGCTGAAGACGCAGTGCACGCCGAGTAAGCAGCGGCGAATCCGCCGTTGGGAACACGAAGCAGTGCTGGAAGAAATGCAGCGCCGGCTGAACCAAGCACCAGAGATGATGCGGGTTCGTAAACGGACTGTTGAACATCCCTTCGGGATGCTCAAACAATGGATGGGTTCGACGCATTTCTTGACTCGTAGGCTCGTCGGAGTCAGCGCGGAGATGAGCCTGAATGTGCTCGCCTACAACATGAAGCGGGTTATGAAAATCATCGGCACCGAAGGCTTGTTGAAGGCGATGGCAGCGTAAAAAGCCCGCCTTTCGCTGCTCCAGGAGGCGCTAAAGCGCTTTATAAACGCTCTGGCACGTTATCGGTGCTGATCGTGGCAAATGCTTGGGCAATCGCCTCGTCCAGGAGCGCAGGGCTGCGGCACCCTGGCTACGAAAGTGTTTTTACACACTCTGGGCCGGTTCCTGCCTGTTTTCACCGGCTGCTATGAGCGGATCTCAGCGGGCTGTGATTGCTTGCAGAGGAGAGTCAGGCTGTTCAGTCCACTTTCAGCTACGTGGCTAGAAGGGTTGTGATCTGATTGACACTAATAATTTGCCCGCTCCAGATCATTTCAAAATGTGCGCTCTGGATGATCGAGGTAACAGGTCGCGGCGTCATCAGCGCCCAACAGATATTGCCGGGAGATCGAACCGAGTGGTAGCGCAGGCCCATGCATCCTTCTCGTTTCACTTCGCTTCCCAATCGATTCGAGTGTGCGTAGTCGTCCGGCGCATAGATGGGGTCTGAAAGCGGCAGTGCGGTGGCGTCCCTCATCCCGCTGTCGCTGAAGCTGGCGGTCAGCCCTCTGAAGACGAAACGCTCGTAGTTCAGATCTGGCACGTTCGACCAATAGCGCTCCTGGTGATGACGCACCTCGGCAATCGCCGTGTCCATTCTGTCGGCCAGGTAGAGGACGCCAAAGCTGCCATTGCTGAAACGCGAGCCGGCTGGGTTCACATGAGTAAAGGGAGCCGTTGCGTACGAGCATCCCGGAATGCCGAACGGGATCTGGTCGCGCGAGATCAGCTCCAGCCGGCCGAGTTCGTTCTGCAATCTAGGATTGGTCATTGCCTGAAGCTGATAAAGGGCTTCGAAGTCTGCTGCGTCAGCGACGTCATCGAACAAGGCTATGGGTGGAAACTTGGAGTTGACCAGGCGATAGGCCAGCAGGCTCTCGCCTTCCAAAAGAGGAAGGCTGCTTAGCATTACCACTGAGCACCCCGAAGCACGTCGATCCGCCGGAATGTCTCATACAGCGAGATCATGTCGCCCTGCGCCATGATGTCGAGCGGCGCGCGCCCGTTAAAGAACTCGTTGTGATTCTCCATTGAGGGGAAGCCATAGACGTTTTCGGGGTTGTCGAACACTAGGCGCAGTGCAGCGTGGATATTCAGTACGAGGCTGATACGCTGCATCTGGTCAAAATCCAGACCTACTGCCCACTCCGAGTCACGTTGCTTGGCCCGGGTATAGGTGCTGCGCGAAATACGCAAGATTTGGCAGGCCTGTTCGGAGGAAGCCTTCCATTTCTCTAGGATGTTCAACGCCGCACGTAGGCCGGCTGCACATTGGCTTTTCGAAAAGTCCTGAGTTTGGATTGCTGCTGCCATGATAGGCACCTTAATTTTGTCTACAGGCTCAAAATTATCATTTGTGCGCCTGTGGATCAAATTGTTTAGTGGCTCAACCAAAGGTGCAGAAAGTCCCATTTCAAAGGGCAGCGACACGGTACTAGAACCCCTTAACGGGATGCGGGGTGTAGGGCGTGTCCTTGCCCATGAAGCGTATTCGCATGGCGTCGGCGACCGCATTGCATTGGGAATCGCCCAGCTTTGATCGATCCGCCCGACACTGGAGCCGCAGTTCTTTGAGCCTTTCCGGGTTGTCCGCAAGCGTTTTCGCCGACTCAAAGGGCATCGGTTTTTCGCAGGCGCTTAGCAACAGCGCAAGCAGCAGAAGTGGAGTTCTGTTCATCAGGCGATATCCTCTCTTTGGGTTTGGTTGATTAACAATGTCTTGTCCTCAGCCGGGTTCACCCGCCCGATAAACCGGGCCAGTTGCTCGGCCGGTTCGCCCTCGCGCTGTATTAGGTAGGTCGTCAGTATTGCCGGGCAGCCGGCTAACGGTCTGGCCACGACGTCTGGGTTGTTGAGTTCGGCGATACGTGCCAGGCTGGAGAAGCCCAGCCCGTAACCCGCCGCCACCAGCGCCATCATTAGATCTAGGGTCGGTACGCGATTGGCGATGGTCAGCCGCGTATCCACAGTGCCTAGCACCCGCTGTAGCTGTTGCCAGAAGCCCTCGCAGACCTGGGGATCACAGAGCACCAGGGGATAGCGCACCACTTCGTCGAGCGGCACGTGCCGATAGGTCAACAGGGGATGGCGGGCAGGTACCGCCACCACCAGCGGATCGAACCAGGCAGGCTCGGCAATCAGTCCTTCGCCGATTTCGTCCGCTTGAGCGAACCCGATATCGAATAGGTCGTCATTCAGCCCTCTGACCTGCTCAGAGAAAGTGACCTCCGACAGGCAGATCTCGACCTCGGGCTCTTCTTCGCGGCACTGTGCGAGCAGGGCGGCCAAACGTGCCTGCGGGATGCCGTCGGACAGCGCGACCCGGATGCGCCCCCGGTAACCGGCCGCGGCACTCTTGACGCTAGCCCTGGCCTGGTCGACCACGACGAACACCCGGCGTGCGTCCTCGAGAAGCACCTTGCCGGCCCAGGTCAGGCGCGTGCGCCGCGTCGTGCGCTCGAATAGCTTCACACCCAGGCGGTACTCCAGTTCCTTGATAATCCTGGAGAGGGGCGACTGTTCGATATGCAAACGCGCGGCCGCACGCGCAAAGTGCAGTTCCTCTGCAACGGCGATGAAACAGCGAAGATGGCGCAGTTCCACGGCCTTTCCTCCTTATGTTGATTTAGTTGTTGGGGGCGGCTTGCACGTCGCTGGTCCAGTTCGGCTGGCGACGCAGGTTGATGACTTGCAGCAGGGCACCCAGGGCGGCCACGCCGCCGGCGCTGGCCGCTAGGGTCCAGGTGGGCATCTGCAACAGCAGCACGAAACCACCTGCCGCCGCGCCGATGGCGCTACCCAGGTAGAGTGCTGACTCGTTCAGTGCGATGGCTAGGTTGCTGTCGCCTTGGGCCTGGCGCGCCAGGATCAGTTCGTTGTTCTGCGGCACTTGCAGCGCCCAACCGACTGCGCCCCAGAGGGCGATGGGCAGCATCACCAGCCAGGTACTTAGGGCGGCCGACAGCGGTAGCACGAGTAGCGATACGGCGAGGATCAGCATGATGGCGAAGGTCAAGGTCGGCCCCTTGATATGGTCAACCAGAGGGCCGATCAGAAAGCTACCCAGTACGCCGCCGATGCCCCAGACCCATAGGTAGGGCGTGACCGAACGCACTGCGCCGTAGGCTGGATCCGTCATCAGCGGAGCGATAAAGGTGTACATGCCCAGGCTGGCAATAGCCGCGAGCAGGGATACCAGCAGGACGACCAGCACATGGCCGTCTCCGAGGATCGCTAGCTTCTGGCCCAGCGAACTGGCGGTGGTGGCCGGCAGCGCTGGGAGCTTCAGCAGCAAGCCGAAAAACGCTACTAGGCCGAGCAGGGTGACCAGCCACAGGGCGGCTTGCCAGCCCATCTGTTCGGCGACGAGCAGGCTGAGAGGCACGCCCAGCACCACGCCACTGGCCATGCCACCCATGATGATGGCGATGGCTTTGCCGCGGCGTTCAGGCGTGGATACTGCGGCAGCAGCACCGATGCCCATGGCCAGGTAGATACCGGCACCGATGCCGGCGATAGCGCGCCAGATCATCAGTACGGTGAAGTTTTCAGCCAGCGCGCTGGCGGCATTGGCGATTACGAACAGGCCTAGGGCCAGCAGTAGGCCGGCGCGTTGGCGATGCGCTGGGGTTAGCGCGACGAAGATCGGCGAGCCCAGGCCGTAGGCCAGGGTGAACGCGGTAACCAGCTGGGCTGCCACCGCCACGGACACTGCGAACGAGGCCTCGATCATTGGGATCAGCCCAGCGGTGACGTAGGAAGCCATGCCGAGGGCAAAGGCTCCAAGTGCTATTAGGTAAATTGAGGATTGTTTGTGTGTGTGCATGCTCAGGCTCGCTTGCGCTCTACTGAAGGCGCGCTAGTGGTACAGCTGAGGGATGCGGCCCCGAGCGGGGCCACATCCGATGAGAGGCTAGATTTCAAGGCTGACGTCGTACTCGCTCAGCCAGGTGTTGAGGCCGACCGCCAGCTCCATGCCCATGCGTTCGTACATAGGCGAGACGCTGCCGAGCGGCTTGGCCAGGGCTTGCTGGATTCGGCCGCTGTCGAGCAACGGCGTTACCGGCGCATTGCGATCCGCCTGGATGGCGGTCAGAGCGTCACGCAGCGCCTGCTCGTAGGCTGGATCCTGGGTCGAGGGGTAGGGGCTCTTGACTCGCTCGCTGATCGACTCCGGCAGCAGGTCGCGGGTCGCCGCGCGCAAGATGCTTTTCTCCCGCCCGTCGAAGGCCTTCATCGCCCAGGGGATGTTGAAGGCGTATTCCACCAAACGGTGATCGCAAAAGGGCACCCGCACCTCAAGACCGACGGCCATGCTCATGCGGTCCTTGCGATCCAGCAGGGTCTGCACGAAACGCGTCAGGTTGACGTAGCTCATCTGCCGCATGCGCTGGTCCACCGTGCTTTCGCCTGGCAGCACCGGTGCCTCGGCGATGGCTTGGGCGTAGCTGTCGCGCAGGAAGTTCTGCATATCCAACTGGGCCAGTAGGCCTTGGTCGAATAAGGTCTTTCCGTCGAAGTACTTACCGGTGACCGAGGTCAGCCAAGGGAAGGTATCGGCCTGGATCGCCTCCGGGTCGTGGAACCAGCGGTAGCCGCCGAACACCTCGTCCGCGCTTTCTCCTGAGAGCGCTACCGTCGAGTGCTTGCGTACCTCCTGGAATAGGCGGTAGAGCGACGGCCACATGTCGCCCCAGAACGCTGGCGGTAGGTCGAGGGCGTGAACGATTTGCGCGCGCAACGCCGGATCGGCCAGTTCGCGGCTGTCGAGGATGATCTCCTGGTGGCTGGAGTGGATCTTCTCTACCAGGTCGCGGACGAATGGCGCATCCGGTGTGCCGCGCACAGCATCGCCGGTGAAGCCGCTGCCGTGGTCGAGGAAGTCGACGGAGAAGGAGCGGATGTTTTCCTTGCCGGCGGCCAGCAGCTTCTTCGAGGCCAGCGCGGTGATGATCGAGGAGTCGAGGCCTCCCGAGAGTAAGCTGCACAAGGGCACGTCGGCGACGATCTGGCGGTCGACGATATCCTCGAGCAGGTCTCGGGTATGGCGGATGGTCTCGTCCAGCGAATGGCTGTGTTCGCGCGCCTCCAGTTTCCAGTAGTGGCGGCGGCCCAGGCCCTGGCGGTTGATCCGTACGATCTCGCCCGGCATCACCTCGCGCATGCCAGCGAACACGGCATGTCCCGGTGTCTTCACCATTTCCAGGATCTCGCGCAGGCCATCGGCGCGCACCTTGCGCGGTACCAGGGGATTGGCCAACAGCGCCTTGGGCTCGGAGCCGAACACCACCCCGTCCGCCGTCGGAAAGTAATAGAGCGGCTTGACGCCCATACGGTCGCGGATCAGCAGCAGCTCCTGCGAGCGCAGATCCCAGATGGCGAAGGCATACATGCCGTTGAGGCGCTCGACGAAGGCCTCGCCCCATTCCACATAGGCGCGCAACACCACCTCGGTGTCGCTGCGGGTCTCGAACTGGTGGCCGCGTTGCTGCAGCTCGCTACGCAGCTCGCGAAAGTTGTAGACCTCGCCGCTGTAGGTGATCGCGGCGACTTCACGCAGGCTGCTGTGCATGGCCGTCATCGGTTGGCGACCACCGTCCAGGTCGATGATCGACAGGCGTCGATGGCCCAGGCCGACCGGCCCATTGATCCACAGCCCGCCGGCATCCGGCCCGCGCAGGGCCATGGTGTCGGTCATGCGCTGCAGGGTGTCGCGTTGCGCTTCCATGTTCTGGCTGTAGGACAGCCATCCAGCGATTCCACACATAATTTTCTCCTTGCGAATGGGGTTACCCGAGGCGTTCCAGGTTGTTGTCCTCAGCCAGCAGCACGCGCTTCTCGCCATGGACGTAGCGCGCCGGTGGTGGGGTTTGGGCGTGGGTGTTGAGTTCATTGAGCAGGTGCTGCAGGGCCACTGCGGTGTTGAGGTCGGCGAATGCCTGACGCGGCGGCTCCTTGAGCGCCACTGCGCGTACTACCTGTAGGCACAGCCGCGAGAGCTTGTGCAGGGTGTCCAGGCCAGGCTCGTTGGGTGCGGTGACGAACTCGTGTAGCACGCCCTCGGCGCCATTCGCATCGCGCGTCCAGATGCGTAACTGGTCGTGATCCCAACGCGGCGTGTCGAATACCAGGCGCGCATGGATCAGCCGGGCGTCGCAGTCGACGAAGCTGAAGTCCACCGTGCGCTGGCGAACGATATTGACGAAGCTGCTGTAGCCGGTGACCTGAGCCTCGCCCAAGCTGGCGGTGAGTTGCACGGTATCGAGCACCTCGGCGCCGGAGATCGAGAAGTCCGAGCGCACACCGAGTACGCCATGCAGCCTGAGCTGGCCAGAGCGAGGGCAGATCCAGCTGAGCAGATCCAGGGCATGGATCACCTCGCTGGTCACGCCGCAGGTGGGGCGATAGTCGTTGATGCGATCCTTGCCCCAATGGAAGCTGGCGCGCACCAGGTGCCAGTCGTGGCGCTCGACCCATTCGCGCAGCTGCCGGCTGGCGTCCGAGTAGCGCTCTACCAGGTCCAGTGCAAAGCCACCAACGTGCTCCAGTGCACCGAACAGCTCGTTCAGGTCGTCGCCGGGTGTGACCAGTGGCTTCTCGCAAATCACGAAGCCCCGATAGCCGGCTAACTGTCGCAACACGGGCGCATGGCTATGGTCGTTGACGCTGACCACGACGATGTTCGGTGTGAACATCTCCAAGGCCCGGCCGACGCTATCGAAGTAGGACAGCTCGATCGGCTTCTGCCGACGTCCGACATAGGCCAGCGACAGTGGTAAGCCAGTGCTCGCGGCGATGTGCTCGAAGGCGCGGCGGTAGCGGTTGCCGGCATAGCCCAGGCCGATGATCAGGATCTTCATGCCGAGGCCTCCTGACGGATCAGTAGGCGCTCGTCGCTGACGGCGAAGCCCAGGGCCTGATAGAGCGTGCCGGCGGCCTCGGTGCTCTGCAGCACCACGGAGCCGACGCCGCGGTTGGCGAACCAGCGCAGCAGTTGCTGCATCAACTGCCGAGCAATGCCGCGGTTGCGCCACTGCGGCTCCACCACCACCGACTGCACCCAGCCGGACAGGCCGTTGAGGCAGCCGGGGGCCGGTGCGCGTTGGTCGATGATGGCGGTCGCGCAGCCCAGCACCTGGCCGGACTCCTTGTGCTCGGCGGCGAGGATCTGCACGCAGTCGCTTTCGTTCAGGCGACTGCTCAGCCAGGTGCGGTAGGCCGCCCGCCAGCGTGCGGAGTCCTCCGGCGTCTTGCTCGCGTAGCTGGCGGCGGTGCCGTCCAGCAGGTGCGCGCGCAGCTCCACCAGGCGCGCCAGATCGGCCACCGTCGCCGGGCGCACGGTGAGGAAGGAATGATCCATTTCAGGCCACCTCCGCATTGAACGCCTGGGACGCCAGCGGAATGCTGAAATGCTCGAAGGTCTCGCGCAGCGACACCGCTAGGTGCTCGATCTGCGCATCGCTGTGGTTCGGCGTGGCGTTGACCCGGAAGCGCTCGGTGCCCACCGGCACCGACGGATAGTTGATCGGCTGCAGGTACACACCATGGGTCTGCAGAAGGCGTTCGGCCGCCGCCTTGCAGCGTTTCGCCTCTCCCACCAGCACCGGCAGCACGTGCGTCTGTGAGCAGGGCATGACTGGCACGTCGTAGTGCTTGAGGCGCTCGCGCAGCTTGGCCGTCTGGGCGTGCAAGCCGTCACGCTCGACGCTATTAGCTTTGAGGTGCTCGACGCTGGCCAGGCAGCCGGCGGTAATCGCCGGTGGCAGTGAGGTGGTGAAGATGAAGCCGGTGGCGAAGGAGCGCACTGTATCGACGATCACCTGGGTCGAGGTGATATAGCCGCCAATCACGCCGATGGCCTTGGCCATGGTGCCCTGGATGATGTCCACCTGATCGGCCACGCCCAGCTCGGCGGCGATACCGGCGCCGTAGGGGCCGTACATGCCTACTGCATGCACCTCGTCGAGGTAGGTGAGGGCGTTGTAGCGCTTGGCGATTGCAATGATCTCTTCGATGGGGGCGATGTCGCCGTCCATCGAGTAGACCGACTCGAACACCACTAGCTTCGGCTGACCCAGTGGGTAGCTGGCGAGGATCTGCTCCAAATGCTCGACATCGTTGTGGCGAAAGACCTTGCGTTCGTTCGGTGTCGAGCGGATGCCGTTGACGATGGAGGCGTGGTTCAGTTCGTCGCTGACCACCACGCAGTCGGGAATGCGCCGCAGCAGGCACTGGATGGTGGCATCGTTGGAGCCGAAACCGGTGGGGAACACCAGTGCCGCCTCCTTACTGTGCCAGTCGGCCAGGCTGGCCTCCAGGCGGGTGTACACCTCATACGAGCCGCCAATGTTGCGCGAGCCGCCGGAGCCTGCGCCATAAGTCTCCAGCGCGTCATGCATCTGCTCGCGGACGCTGGGGTGTTGGGACATCCCGAGGTAGTCGTTGCTGCACCAGACGACCACGGGTTTCTGATCGCAGCCGTCCAGTTTGGCCAGCGGGTACTGGCCACAGATGCGGCTGAGGGTAGTGAAGGTGCGGTACTGGTTGGAGGACTTCAATGTCTCCAGTTGTTCCCGAAGAAGTGCTTGGTACATCCGTTTATCTCCTTAGCAAGTTGATGAAACGTCTCTGTGTGCTTCCTCATCGAACAAGAGCCCGGACTCGCGCGTTTGCGGCCAGACCGGGGTATTCTTCTTTGGATTTATGAGGGTTACAATTTGACTGTTTATGCTATTACTGGAGGTAATCGGATGAGTGCTCCTCGCACCTTCGAACGCACACGTGTGGAGTTGGCTGAGTTTCTGCGCAGTCGCCGCGAGCGTCTTTCACCGGAAGACGTAGGGTTGCATGCTGGGGGCAGACGCCGTACGCCGGGACTGCGTCGAGAAGAGGTCGCCGCGTTGGCTGGGGTGGGTTTGTCCTGGTACACCTGGCTGGAGCAAGGGCGCGATATCAGCGTGTCCGCCACCTTTCTCGACAACCTTTCGCGCACACTCAGGCTGGATGCGACCGAGCGTCGCCATCTGTTTCTGCTAGCCCATCAACGCCTGCCACCAGAGCCGGGTCGCACATGGTGCGTGGTGCCGCCGCTGATCCACAGGCTGATGGATGACATTCCCACACGACCGGCCTATGTGCTCAACCTGCGCTGGGACGTACTGGCCTGGAACTCCGCGGCGGATCGGGTGTTCGGTTTATCCGTGCTGCCGGCGGATCGTCGCAACTTACTGTGGATGCTGTTCACCAGCCCGGCCATGCACGCGCTGTTCAATCCCTGGGATGAGCAGGTGCTGCAGATCCTTTCCAGCTTCCGTCGTGACTTCGTCCGGGCCACCCAGGATCCGGACATCGCCGCGCTGGTAAAGGAGTTGGAGAAGGTGTCGCCCGACTTCAGGAAGTGGTGGCGGCAGCAAGACATTCATGGTCCCTGCCAGGGCATTCGCCACCTGCACATCGAGTCGGTCGGCCAGGTAGTGTTCGAACACACCACGCTGACCATTGACGAAGATCGCCACCTGCGTCTGGTGTACTACGCGGCCAAGGAGGGGAGGCCAGAGAGCCGATCCTTCGAGCAGTGGCTGCAGCAGGTGCCGGCGCTGGTGTAAGTACCGGCGTCTGTAGCTCAACCAATCGATGGACCACGCTGGCGTCCTAACTGCCAGGAGACGTTGTTGCCCTGGATCACAGCCGAAACGCTCTGCCCGAGCTTTTGCTCGATCACCGGCTTCCAGGGCACCAGGCTGAAACCAACGCCATCGTCGAGCAGTGCGAAGCGCCCACTGGCCAGTTGCAGGCTGCGCCTGTAGACCCCGCGGACCCGTTCGCCATCAATCGCCGGGCGATACTGCATACCCGTCTGGCTCGATATCTCACGTACCGTCGCCGTCAGCTCTCGTCCGCGCAGGGTGGCCAGCAGATTACGCGCGAGCACGAGGCGCTGGCCCTGGCGCTCGGCCAGCCCCTGTTCCACCAGGAAGTCGCCACGCTGTCTCAGCGCTTCGCGCACCTCCGTGCCGAAGCCCTTGTCGGCCAGCTCCCGTCTGCCGCCGATCAATTGTTGATCCAGCCAGGTCGCGCCAACCGCCCGAACCTGTTGCTCGACGGGCAGCGGCGTGCGCAGTTCGATGGCGACGTCGCCCAGGCGGCGGGCGTCATGCTGCCGGCCTTGCTCGGGTAGGTCGGCAGGCACCCGCCAGGCGCCATCGGTAAGCCGCTCCACGATGCCTGCCTGGCGTAGGGCTTCCAGGCGCCGCACATGGCGTTCGACCAGGGCCTTGGAATCCTGCCCTTTGGCAGCCTGCGACCTGGCTAGGGCAAGGTGATGGTCGCTGCGGTAAAGGCCTTCCGCAGCCAGTGAAGCAATTGAGTGATCTACGGCGCGAGGCTCACTCATGGCTCGCGTTTCCACCACGGCACCGATGGGGTAGTCAGCCAGCTTCGCGCGGGCAGGTAGGGCTAGGTAGTGGGCCTTGCCGTCAAGGCCATCCACCACCAGATAGCCGCGGTCGTGCAGCTCATCGGCCAGCCCCTTGGTCACCACCCGGCCGACCACGTTCGGGTTGCTGCCGCCTGGCTCGAATACCGCCAGGTCCCGCTGCATGCTGCCCACGGCGCGCTGCATCGTGCGCACGATATCGCCGCGTTCGCCCATGGTACGTAAGGTCGCCTCGGTGTCTTCGCGTATAACCCACTGTCCAGGCCGATCCTCATGGGCCAAACCCAGCCGCTGCAGGTGTTGCAGGCGGCCGATCAGCAGTTGCCGGCGCGGATGGGTTGCGAGCGTCTTCAGGGGTACCACGCCCGCCTGGCGTTCGCGCAGCAGGGTGCGATCCAAGCTGGTCCAGCGCTCTTGTTGAACCTCGCGCTGCAGGCTGTGCTGGATCTCCAGCGCGGTGCGCGGGCCCAGCCACTCGGTGGCCAGCTCTGCGGCGCGGTTACGCATGCCCTGGGCTATGTAGTCGCGGGCGATCACCAGATCCTTACCGGTATCATCCTTGCCACGCAGGACGATGTGGGTGTGCGGGTTATCGGTGTTCCAGTGATCGACCGCCACCCAGTCGAGGCGAGTGCCGAGGTCGGCTTCCATGCGGCTCATCAGGTGGCGAGTGTAGGTGCGCAGGTCGTCGAGCTGCTCGGCATCCTCGGGTGAGACGATGAAACGAAACTGGTGCCGGTCTTCACTGCCTCGTTCCTCGAAGTCCCCTATGTCGGCTTGGTCGGTCAGTGGGCCGTATGCCTTGCCTGGATCGCCATCGCGACTGACACCATCGCGCTCGATATAGCGCAGGTGGCTGAGCGTCGAACGTTTGCCGGCCTTGCTTAGGTTCACCAGGCGCGTCTTGATAGTGACGCGACGGGCGTTGGGCGGCAGTTGCTGTGCGCTAAAACGGGCGGCAACATGCCCGCGGCCGAGGCGGGCGCCGGGTTGGTGACCGGCCTTGCGCGGCTTGCCGGTGCCAGCCTTGTTGGCCTGGCGCAGCACCTGGTTGACGAAGGTTTGCCCGCGTTGCTGCGGCTTGCCCGGCTGCGGGCGGAAGCGTTGCTCGTCGCCCTGATGGCTTCCCTTGCTCATACTGATGACTCCTCCAAACTGATCGCAGTGAGGCATGTCAGGCACGCGTTTTGGCCAGTGCTACCTAAGGGCAAACGCGATCCTCGGCACCTGATCGCAACGGCGCTGTGCCGCCTTAATCCCCCGTGCAGACTGCTTTTGCGCGCCACGAAGTGCCGCCCCCTTTTATCTTGCCCTCTGCTTTTTCCCTGTCTTGGCGCTCCTGGGGTGGATAATCAGGCGCGGCGGGCCAAGCATCCCCGCAGGGTGGCGGCCCTCGACCGCGCACGCCGAGCACACGCAGTAGGCCGGCGGGTCGACATGCAGACGGCCTGTTCATCGACGTGACTCCAGCCACAAGGGCTGCGCCCGGCCGATCACCGCGTCGGCGGAGACTGGGCCGAAGTAGCGGCTGTCGAACGACTCCGCGTTGGCGGTGCTGAGCAGGAACAGCTCATCGCCAACCAGGTGTCGACAGGCCTGCCAGGCTGGCAGTGCACGACCCTGTCGATCCCATCGCAACCGCTTGGCCACAAGCCGGCCGTCGACGCGCACCTGAGTTTCATGCACGCACACCTGCTGCGGCGCCACTGCCCCTACCGTCTTCAGCACTGGGACGCTCGTTGGCAGGTAGCCGCGCTGCGCCGCCAGTGCCATTGCCTCTGGCGGCAGGTGGACCAGCACTAGGTCGCCGGCCGTCAGTGAGTCCGTTGGTGTGATGCGATACCAACCTATGGGTACGCTGTCGGAGGCGTTGTAGACGAGCCGTGGTGACGACGTTGCGAGCACCGTCCAACCCAGTGCGATAAGGCTGCTGGCAGCCAGCGCCAGTGGCCACCGAACACAGCGAGTACCCATCGTCATGACGTGACCTCCGGGAACTGTCGCTCCAGCACCTCGCGCAGCATCTCCGCCATCGTCACGCCGCGGTCGAAGGCCGCCAGCTTGATGCGCGTGCGCAGTGCTGGTGTGACGTCCAGTGTCATCCGGGCGGTGTAACGATCTACCTTGCCGTTATCGAAGGCAGCGCCCTGGCGTATCCAGGACTCGGCATGCGGATCGGCCATCGGGCGTGCACCGATACCGATGCGCTTGCCGCTCATGGCGACCACCGTAATAGCTCGTCGACCAGGCTGCTGACTTCGCGCGCTGCGGCGCTATCCGGTGTCAGTTCGCGTGCCAGGCGACCTGCCGCCACGCTTTCGGCGAAGACGATGCGTTGGCGTACTTCAGCCTGCAGAGCGGGCAGCGGCTGGTCGGCCAATGCCCCGCGTGCTTCCCGGCCGATCACCGTGGTGCTGACGCGTCGGTTGATGGCGAAGGCCGCACGCAACGTGGGCCTGAACACCTGCGCCTCGCGGATCAGGCTGACCATCTCCGCGCTGGCCCACAGGTCGTAGGGGCTGGGCTGCACCGGGATCAGTACACGATCAGCCGCCAGCAACGCCGAGCGGGCGAGGGCAGCAATGCGCGGTGGGCCGTCGATGATCACGTGATCTGCACGACGAGCCAGTTCCGGGGCCTCCTGATGCAACGTTTCGCGTGCCAGACCGACAGCGCTGAACAGCCTGGGCAAGCCCTGCTGGCTGCGTCGCTGCGCCCAGTCCAGTGCAGAGCCCTGCGGGTCTGCATCGAGCAGGATGACGTTGTGGCCACGGAGGGCAAGTTCGCCGGCAATGTGGGTGGCCAGGGTGGTCTTGCCAACCCCGCCTTTCTGGTTGAGCAAGGCGACGATCATGGTCGGATCTCCCCGGCCAAACAGCCCTCGTCAACGGTTGTCCACAACTGGACGTTTTCCCAATAACAAGTTAGAGCTTTTAAGTTAGTTAAGTTAAGGGGGGCTGAAAGCCGCGCCAGTCTTGGCCAGCAGCGGCGTTCGTGCGCCTGATAGCACGAGGGTGATGCGCCTGATAGCACGTGTCCTGTTGCGCCTGATAGCACGAGTGAATTCACAGCTTGTCCGCAGGATATCCACGTGCCGTCTAAGGCACGGGCCGGAAGGCCAGCAGTTCGGTCGAAGGTGGCAGGCGGACGATGCCCAACCGATACCCCGGCAGCGACTGGCGCGCGACCAGCGCCCGCAGGTCGAGGGCGAAGTCCGAGTAGCGTGCCGTGCTCCCCGATTTGCGGTATAGGTGGCGAAAGTCGAACTGCCAACCGTCCTCCTGCTTGCCGCCATGCTTGCGCACCAGACGATACAGCCAACGTTCGATGCCGCCGGTGAGGTGGAAGTAGGCCGGATCGATGGTCAGCACCAGAGCCTGGTCGAGCACCCCGCTGTAGAACCAGTCCGGTAGGATCAGCTCGATGCCCAGTGGCCGGCCATCCGGCGCAGCCAGCTCCTTCCACTCGTTGATCCAGGAAAAACGGTGCAGGCGTCGGCCAGTGGTCTCGCGGATTGAGGTGGCTACGCTGGTCGACTGCAATCGATCCAGGGCGGCCTTGAGGCGCTGGTAGTCGCGTAGCGAAGTGCCTCGGCCGATGAAACGCAGGATCTCGTAAGGCGTCGCCTGCATCAGCCGCGAGGTAGGGATGCCCGCATCGCGCGCCTCGACGATCTGGCTGGCTGCCCAGATCAGAATGTCGGCATCCCATATCGTGGCGATGCCATGCTCCAGCGTGCCCTCCACGCGCACTGTCACCTCGCCCGAGCGAAAGTCGATGGGTACCGTGCGCCGCGACTTGGCTAGCGAGAAGAACGGATGCGCCATCAGATCCTGGGCGTCGCGCGGTGCCATGTCGCCCGGCAGGGCGCGGAACAGATCCAGTTGCTCGCTTTGCGCCGGCAGGGCGCGCACGCCGCGACTCACGGGCAAGGGGTTCACTGGTCATCACGTTGTGCTCCTGGGTGGCGGTCGAGGTACTCGGGATCGAAGGTGGTCTCGAAGCTGCGCGCACTGGCCCAGGCTTCGAGATCGACCAGCGCATACATCACCCGCCGGCCGAACTTGTGAAAACGCGGTCCGCCGCCGATCACCCGCTGTTTCTCCAATGTGCGCGGCGAAAGTCGCAGAAGGGCCGCTGCTTCGTCGTTGGTGAGGTAGCGAGGGGGCGGGTTGGTTTGCCGCGTATCCGCTGTGCTATCGCGCGCTGCCGGGCTCATGGCGTGAGCCGTCGGGCCGGCTTTGCAGTGCTGTGGGGAATCGAGATCGAGGCGACGTGGGTGAGGGGGGAGGTTGGTTGAGTACGACATGGTGTGTCCTCCGTTGATGTGGGAGGTGCACCTTGCAGGAGCCGTCATGTTCGATCATGCCGGGTTGGGTCTGGGCGAACTCGCAGGTGAGAGGGGCGTTTATTGATACCCGTAAGGTCTGGGCGCTGACCGAGTACGCCGATCTACGCGAGCGCTCACCTACAATAAGCGACTCCGCAAAGGCCTGAGCGCGCAGCGCTATGGATTTGCGGATCTACGGCTTTCTGCAAAACCTGAAAAACGCATCGGCGGATTTCCGTGAATCCGTAAAAGCGTAAATCCACTTCCTCACAAATCCGTGAATCTGTAGACGCGGATCGGCGGATTTGTGCAAAGGCGTAAGTCCGTAATGGTCTGAATGATCAGCCGTCACGGGTTCCGAGCGTTTCAGGCTGATCTGCTGGTGCTGGCACCAGTGCACCAGCTTCCAGGGTGGGGCGCGCGGGTGGCCGACAGGACAGGGGCGCAAAAAAGCAAAGGCACCGGGACTGACACGGTGCCTTCCGCTAAACCTAGCGGTTCCAGAACACATGCATCTTCTCGAAGCCGGTTTCTAGAGTGAGCACGTCGCCGCTGTACTCCATGTCGCGTGCCATGGCGTGGTAGTCGATGTACTGGGCCAGGTGCTGGGGAATGCTTGAGGTTTCCTCGGTCAGCTCCTGGGCGTAGTCGGCCAGCGAGGTGTAGCAGCCGCAGTAATCTTCCTCTGCGGCCTGCTGTGCCTGCTCCAGGTCATTGAAGTGGGTGAGCAGGGCACCGCCAAACTCGGGGTATTCCTCGATAAAGCAAGCGAGCTCGTGTGCACTCTGCAGACCTTCGTATTCACCGAGGGGGTAGCCATCAAAGCCCTCGAAGTCGTGGATGGCGTACTCCTCCGCACCCTCGACTGGCGAGGCCGCTAGCATCGCGTCGACCTGTACCTGGATATCGTCCATATCCAGGGTGGCGTCGATCCACACGCCATGCAGGTGACCGGCGTTGTAGGCGGCCAGGTCGGCAATGTAGATCCTGATGTGTTCGCTCATGGCTTTCGCTCCTCCGTCTTCAGGGTTCTGCGCTTGCGCTGCGCATGAACCCCTGCCGACTAGGGCGACTAAGGCCGTCGTGAAAAATCAAGAAAAATCGCGGAGGCTCCACCCAGCGCAGCGGCCGGGTGGAAACCGTCTATTTATCTTGATTTTGAGGGGGCAAGAACCCCTGCTCTTGAAGAAGGGAAGTATCGTCACCGGGCGGCGAAGTAAACTGTGCGGTTGCATCCTCGGTCTTTGGCCGTATAGAGCGCAGCATCGGCCTCGGCGAGCAAACGCTCGAGGAATATCTCAGCACTTTGTTCTTTTGGCGCGAGGCTAGTAGTACCGATATTCACGGTGATGCATTGGTCGGCCACTTGAATCCGCGAAGCGTGGTCATGTACTCGTCATTTTTAGCAGCAGAGGCCAGGCGTGAGTCTGTAGAACGATGCGGCAGGCCAGCGGAAAGTGGCGATCCATGGTGTCGCCGGCAATCGGCTCGCCCAGGTTATGCACGCTGATTTCAAGGCCTGATACTTCTACCTCACCTTCAACCGTTTCAGCGAGGCTTTGCTGGTCATGGCCACGTTGCCGTTCGCCTTGACTGGCGGTGTCTGGCTGCTCTAGTGCCTGGATCTCAACCTCTCGGTTGCCACTGGCGTCGGCTTTATCGCCCTGGTGGAGGGGCGGCAGAGTTCGGCATGATCATGCTGATCTACCTGCAGAACGCCAGGCATTCCCGAGTTGAAGCGGGTCGCACAGATAGCCCTGCTTTGCTTGAGTCAATTCGAGAGGGGGCGGTACTGCGCGTACGGCCGAAGGTGATGACGGTAGCGGTGATCATTGCCGGTCTATTGCTGATTCTCTGGGGCGATGGTGCCGGTTCCGAGATAATGAAGCGTATTGCCGCCCCAATGATCGGTGGGATGATCACCGCACCGTTGTTATCAATACCGGTGTTGCCGGCTGCCTGGTTGATGCGGCGCAAAGGGGGGTGAGCGTGATGTAGCAGGCCTGGGGATGACTCGGGGCAACTGGAGAGAAAGTCTGAGTCGCCCCGAGTCATTTCATATCTTCAGCTACTGAAAAGCCCCCTTAATACTACAATTACGAAGATGTAATCTTCGCTTCACTTTGATGACAGGTGCATACGTTTATATTTTCACTACAACCCAAGTGAAGGAATTAAACGTGAACATTCTTAAAGCTGTCTTGGCAATATCGGTTATCTCTGCATCGTCTCTGGTTATGGCCGAAGGTGGCGGTGACCGCGTCTATGGTCGAATGATTCAGGATCATGAAAGGGCGATGCAGGAATACGCTGCTGCTCGCGGCAAGACTCCGCCCGAGGTGACTCACTATCGGTACGGCATGAAGCTGGACATCGCTAAGGTCGTACATACAAGTCCGACAGGCTACAGTTGCGAGGTGATGCCGGCTCAAATGACCTATGAGGACTCCAACGGCGATTTGCAGACTGTTGAATATCGGGCAATGGGTACAGCCTGCCGGAATCAAAACTGAATTACATAAAAGCTTACAGGTCACTGACTTAAAAGTAATTTTCAAGTCACCCTGACGTTATTTGGCGTGTGGAAGTATGGCGTGAGCGCGCACGGGCGATGCCTAGCGCGCTACGGCAACTACTACAAGAAATCTCACCGAGATAAAACTGCCAAATAATTCAGGAGCGTCACATGAATAACCCCCTTTTTTGCTTATCGCTGATAGCTCTGAGTATCGGCACCGGACAGGCTGCAATTGCCGTCGAAGAAAAGGCCGAGGGCTTCGTCGAGGGCAGCAGCCTCACTATTCTGAACCGCAACCTCTACTTCAACCGCGACTTTCGTAAGGGGCAGTTGAGTAGCACAGGCAACGGCTACTCGGAAGAATGGGCTCATGGAATCATCGGACAGTTTGAATCTGGTTTCACCGAGGGTACCGTCGGCTTTGGAGTCGACGCTTTTGCGATGCTGGGCCTGAAACTCGACTCCGGTGATGGGCGATCCGGCGCAGGCGGCTCCGTAGATGTGATGCCTTACAACAGCGCCGGGCAACCCGAGGACGACTACTCCAAGGTGGGCGGGGCGGTTAAAGCCAGGTTCATGGATACAGTCATCAAAGCTGGCGATGTTTTTCCTGTCAGCCCCGTCGTTCAATACGGCGACTCGCGACTCCTGCCCGAAAGCTTTCGCGGTATCACCGTGGCCAATAACAGTATCGACGGCTTGGCCCTGCAAGGTGGCCGCCTGCATTCAATGAGCGAGCCAAACTCCAGCAGCATGCGCGATGGTTTCGCAACGTTTTATGCTGGCTCCGTCGATTCACCTTGGATCGCTTATGTTGGCGGCGACTATTCGGTCAACGACAACGTCGGCATCAGTCTCTATACCAGTCGTCTCAAAGATGCCTGGAACCAGTACTACGCCGGCACCACGTTGAGCTATCCGCTCTCCAACGATATTGCCTTGATCGGTGGACTCAATTACTACAAAGCTGTCGATGAAGGGAAACAACATCTGGGCAGCTTCGATAACAACATCTGGAGCGGCAAGGTCGGAGTGCAATTTGGTGCCCATACCGTCATGGTTGGCATTCAGCGTAACAGTGGCGATGACGATTTCGATTACCTGCGTCAGTCCGACTCGATCTACCTGGATAACTCCATCCAGTACAGCGACTTCAACTCACCCAAGGAAAAATCCTGGCAGGTGCGCTATGACTTGGACATGGAGCCTTTTGGTGTGCCTGGCCTGAGCTTCATGACCCGCTACGCGCAAGGCTGGGATGCGGACTACACCAACGCCAACGATGTCTACATGCGTCGCGACGGCGATGGTAATCCGCTGACCAACCAAAAGCGTTGGGAGCGCGACATCGAAGCCAAATACGTCGTGCAAGCCGGATCACTGAAAGACATGTCCTTCCGCATTCGCCAAGCAACGACCCGCGCAACCGACTTCGAGTCAGATTTGGATGAGGTTCGTCTCATCGTCGAATACCCACTCGAAGTGCTTTAAAGTGTCATCGGCGAGCGGCCTGTGCATCGCTAAGCTTGTGAAACATCATGCGGCACCAGTACCCCTCAGGTGAGCCCGCAGGGAATCCGCAAGCTCTGCCAAGGAATCAGCGATCTTCAGGGCCTTAGCCAGGAGCTACAGTACCTGCTGCTCTGTTGCCATCGATGTGTGATCGGCAACGAACCTTGGGGGCTCAGCCCCCAAGGTTCGTGGAAATGACGCTGAGATCAGAATACGTATTGCAGGCGCATCACCACACCGTCGCCGCTGTCGTCGCCTACGGTATTGCTGACCTTGTCGGTGCTAGCTTTGGTGTAGTTAGCACTTACCTTCACAGCCTCATTCGCGTACCAGTTCACTCCCATGGTATGCAGCTTGCCCTCGGCATCGCCCGCCTGGCGAGTCGCGGTGCTGACGGTTACGTTGTCATCCTCCACACTGATGGCGTCGTAGCGATAGAATATCTCCCAGGCTCCGAGCTGTTTATCGGCAGGTTTGACGGCGTCGAACTTGGCACCGTCGAGCTTGTAGACGCGCGGCTCACCAGTGAGGGTGTAGGCCACCTGAGCGTAGCCGCCGCTAGCGTCGACATCGTGCTGCGCAGCATCGGCCTTCAGCGTGCGGCGCAGGTACTCTGCCTGTATTGAAAACGCATCCATCGCCCAGGCCGCTTCCACACCCCACACCGAATCGTCTTCCCATAGACCTTCGGTTGCGGTCGCGCCACCGAATAGGCCGCGGTTGCCATTATCGCCTGCGCTGCTACCGCCATTGGTGCTCACCCCGCGCATGCCCATCCGAGATCGGATGCGCGTGTCGACTGCGCTGTTCTGCAGGTCGCGGTAGGCATACTGCACACCTAAATGCAGCACATTGCCCGGCTCGCTCATCGGCGCAAACACGCCACGCAGGTTGTAACGCTTGACGCTCTCGCCGTCGGTGTCGTTATTGTTCTCACTGAACAGGCTGCCTGAGAAGAAGGTCATATTGGCCACCACACTGCTGGCCTGCACGCCCATACCGGAGTTGTCGTTGACCCACTCTGCTAGGTCGTAGGAAAGATTGCGTTCCAGCGCTGTGGTCCACTTCGAGCTGGTAGCCTTCTCCAGGCCGAAGTCTGTGTAAATGCGACCTAGCTTAAGGTTTACCGGAGCGAAACCGGTATAGGTCACGCTGGCCTCATCGAAGTAACCGCTGCTGTCGTTGCCGGTATTGTGCGAAAGATCGTAGTTGATCTGGTACTTCCAGTCCTTGTAGGCGGTTCCGCCTAGCTCCAGGAAGGCCCGGCGTAGGTAGGCTGCATCCGCAGAGTTGCCGTTACGGGTGTAGTAATCGTCGAACATGGCGTAATCCGTCTGCAGGCGTCCGCCAATCTTGAAACTGAACTCTTTGTCGGTGGTGGCCACTTCAAGACCGCCCTTGGTCTTGATGACCAAGTCAGCACCGTCGGTGCTGACCGTACCGGCCTGGGCCGACAGGGTGCAGGCGCTCAGTAGGAGGCCAAAAGTGATGCGATTGAGCCATTGAGCATCGGGGTGGGCAATGAACATGTACTTCTCCTCGTTGCAGCGTGTTGTGGTTGACGAGGCGCAGGCTCAGGGAGGTGCATGACGTTTCTGTATATTTTTCATGGCATTTTTGTTTCGACGCTCAAGAGCCGAATAAAAGCCTTACAGGGCAAGGGTTTTCGTGTGTGGCGAGAGAGTTAGGTTTGTTTCAGTGAGATGACGATGTTGGGAGTCGTCTTACTTGCGAGTCTGTTCAGGCTTGCTCAGCGAACCAGCCGTGGCGATCATTGAATGCCTTGTGGATGAGCGATACCAACGTCTGCACTTCGGGCCGCTCTGCCGTCAGTGGGGAAGTGGAGATCCACACAACCCGCTCTAAGACAGGCTCGAATAACTCGTCAAGGGACAGCAGGTTACGATCTATACGGGAGATGTAGCCGGGTAGCAGGCCGATGCAGGAAGAGTTTCGGACCAAGTCAGCGACCCACTCCTGTGAGTACACCTGAGTGACCGAGCTCTGGCGCTGGCGGATTAGCTGATTCCATGGTTCGAAACTGTCGACCGTTGTGTTCCCCGCGTGCTGAACCAGCATGAAGTCCTTGAGGTCGGCGACTGTGCCCGGCAGGCGCTTGCCTGCATAGCGCTTGGCCATATGAGCGCGGTAGGGAATGCGCGCTAGCATCAGTGGTCGGGTCATGGCAAAACCGGGATTCGGCCTCGGCCGGTCGGGATCAGCGACCCACACCATGACCTCGGCCAACCGATCGGGCTCGCCTTCCAGTGGAATGATCTCCAGTCTCACTGCCGCATCCTTACGCAGCCAAGAGATCAAATCACGGGCCAGCAGGTCGGTGAGCAGTGCCGAAGGCACAGCCAGGCGTACCAGCGGGCGCTGGGCGCTGGCGACCTCCGGTTGTAGGTCGCCGAAGTGCTCCGTCAGTGCTTGTTGCAACTCGCGTCCTGCTGCACTGAGGCTCAGTTCGCGTCCATCGTAGAGGAATAGCGGGCTGCCGACACTTGATTCCAATTTTTTGAGCTTTTTGCGCATCGGTACGATGTGCAGATTCAGGCTACGTGCGGTCTGCCGGAAGCAGGCGCAACGCGCGCTGGTCAAGAAGATCTGTGCCAGTTGACGGTCGATGGTGAGGGGATCGAACATGAGGGAAATCGGAGCTCGTGCCAAGCAGATGGCATCGTAAACAGGAGAGGCAATGAGCTTAACGGTACGAACCTAACGCCAGGATCGCGGCCGGATTACTTATTTGTAATGTGATGGCGGGAGGCGCTTTTATGCTCTGGATCGGTTTCGCGACAGTCGCCACTTTATTACCGCAGATGGCTCCGAGCGCGGCACTCGATTACAAATGCCGCGCTGAGGGTTGGCGATTACAGCAGCGGAAGGGTGTAGCTGACGATCAAACGGTTCTCATCAACGTCGTTGCCGAAATTGCTGGAGCGCAGTGTGGCGTTGCGCCATTTCACGCCCAGATTTTTCAGCGCACCATCCTGGAAGACATAGGCGATGTCAGTATTGCGCTCCCATTCCTTGCCGTCGGCGTTGCCTGCGCCTAGATCAATATCGTCGCCGGTCAGGTAACGGGTCATGAACGTCAAGCCAGGGATGCCAACGTTGGCAAAGTTGAAGTCATAGCGAGCCTGCCATGAGGTCTCGTCTTTGTTGGCGAAGTCACCGATTTGCACATAGTTGACCAGGAACGGATCGGTGCCGTTGATATAGGCGTAACCGGTGTCTCCGCTCATGTTCTGGTAGCCAACGCCGAGTGCGTGGCCGCCAAAGGCATAGGTGAACATCGCCCCGAATGCCTTGTTGTCGACGTTGCTGTTGCCCTCGTCGGTGGAGCGAGCGTAGCGCAGATCAGTTGTTAGCGACTGTTTGTCACCCAGCGGCAAGGTGTGCAGGGCAGTGAAAATATGCTGCTTGTAGAAGTCGTTCAGCTTGCCGTAGTTGTAGCCAGTGGTCAGGTTGCTGTTCCATTTGTAGGTCGCACCGGCGAAGTTGAACTCATTGCTTGTCTGGGCTGCGCCGCCACTGATAGCGCGGGCTGCGCCGCTGGTAATGCTGAGGTCTTCGCTATCGGAGGAGTCACGCTGGCTTACCTGCTTGAGTTGGCCTGCATCGAAGGTCAGGCCGTCAATTTCCAGCGAGTTGAGGTGCCCGCCCTGAAAGGTCTGTGGCAGCAGGCGTGAGTCGTTAGCTTGGACGGTTGGCAGCCTGGGTTGCAGCGTGCCCAATTTCAGCACGCTGTTCGAGGCACGCAGCTTCGCGGTTAAACCCACCTCGCCATATTCATCCTGCGCGGCACGAGGCGCTTCTTTATCGCGCTTGAGCAGGCCTGAGCCCGAGCGGTCGGCACTGGAGTCCAGCTTGAGGCCAAGCATGCCGATGGCGTTGACGCCAACACCGACGGTTCCCTCAGTGAAGCCGGATTCGTAGCGCAACAGGAAGCCCTGGGCCCATTCCTCCTGCTTTGATTGGCTGGCTGAGTCTTGGCGGAAGTCGCGATTGAAATAGAAGTTACGCGCTTCCAAACCAGCTTTGCTGTCTGCCAAAAAGTCAGCGGCGGCTGGCTGGCTAAGGCTGAGTACCCCAGTACTCACCGCGACTGCCAAGAGGGTCTTCTTCATTGTTGTTTCTCCATGCTCAGGGGGTTGGCATATCGGGGAGCCGTCTCTGCATGCCGTGCTCCTCGAATAGGGACGGGTTCCTCTACGGCCAATCTTCGACTGGGTCGTTATGCCTGTACGCTTGCAGGGTCTAGGTCGAGGAACCATTGCGGACTTTGGGGAAGATCAAGCGGAATACGGTGAAGCTGCCTGGCAGGCTGCTGACCTCGACCGTGCCCTGATGCAGGCTCATGATCGAGCGAACAATTGCCAGGCCCAGCCCTGTCCCACCTTCGGCACGAGAGCGGCTGGTATCGACGCGGTAGAAACGTTCGAACAAATGGGGGATGTGCTGTGCGGGGATACCAATCCCCGGGTTTCCGACCGAGAACGACACGGTTTCGCTGTGCTTCTCGATCAGCAACGAGACGTTTGCGCCGATGGGGCTATGCCGAATCGCATTGGACAATAGGTTTGAAATGGCGCGCTGCACCATCAGTCGATCACCGAAGGTTCGGCCTGCTCCGGCAATGCTCAGGCTGATCTGTTTCTCTTCAGCGGAGATGCTGAATAGATCCACAACGCGTCTTGCTTCGTCTTCCAGGGCAATCTTCTCGAAGGGCACCAGAGACGCCGGATGGCTGACTTGAGCGAGAAACAGCATGTCGGACACGATCCGGGTGACGCGCTCAAGCTCTTCTGTACAGCACTCCAGTACGGCTTTGTACTCCTCTGGTGGGCGCTCTCTGGAAAGCGTTACCTGAGCCTTGCCCATCAGGTTGGTGATGGGCGAACGCAATTCATGGGCCAGGTCATCAGAGAACTGCGATAGTTGCTGAACCCCTCCATCAAGCCGATGCAGCATGAAGTTAATACCGTGTGCCAGCGTACTTAGTTCTTGCGGAAGCTTATCGACGGAAATTCGGTGGGTTAGATCCTGCGTGGAAATCTGGGAGACAACTTGGCGAAATTGCCGGAGGGGAGAAAGTCCACGCTGGACGATCCACCATGCGCCTATGCCAATCAGCGCGAGTAGAAGAGGGAGTGCGATCAGTGTTGACTTGAGGTAGGCATTGAGCAGCGCTTCGTCGGCTGAACGATCAATGGAGAGCAAGACTCTAACGTGCTCGCCGTCGTTGAGCAGCATCACTTTGGATGCGGTCAGGAAGTTGTTTCCCTTGGTATCCGACCAACTCTGGTAACTGGGCGTATCGCCTGCCGGTATGTTGGCAAGAACGGGTTCCAGGGATCTCTCACCAAGGTTCAGGAGCAATTTGGTACCTGACTTTTTTCCGTAAATTGTCAGGTGCAGGTTGTCATGCCCCATGACGAGATCCAGCAACGCGTGCGGCTGTTGAGCAATTGCGTGGGCACTCATGTCTTCGGTGAGACTGTGCTGAATCTGCTCCAATTTGCCGTCTAGGCTCTTCTTGGCCAGAGAGTCCAGTTCATGGGTAAGCGCAAAGTAGGCGAGCGCCGCCAGCAGAACCACCAACGCTGCTCCCATTACGCTGACCGAGAGGCCAAGACGCATGGATAGACTGGCAGGCTTCATGCCCGCTCCTCAAGCACGTAACCGACACCCCTGAGGGTGTGAATCAGTTTGTTATCGAATGGGTCATCGATTTTTGCGCGTAGTCTGCGAATGGAGACTTCAACGACGTTGGTGTCGCAGTCAAAATTCATGTCCCAGACAAGCGAAATGATCTGGGTGCGCGATAGTACTTCTCCAGAGCGGCGCATCAGTAGGTGCAACAACGCGAACTCTTTGGTGGTTAGATCGATACGCTGTTCGCCACGGAACGCGCGGTGCCTAGCCGGGTCAAGCTCAAGGTCGGCTACCCGCAATACTTCCGGTACCGGAATTTGCTCGCTTCGCCGCAACAGCGTACGAATTCGCGCAAGTAACTCAGGAAACTCAAAGGGTTTGACTAAATAGTCATCTGCCCCCAAATCTAGACCTTTAATTTTATCCACTAAGCGCCCGCGCGCAGTCAGCATTATCACGCGAGTGCTACTGTTCCTGCGTATATGCTCAAGCACACCCCATCCATCAATTTCAGGCAGGTTTACATCAAGCACTACTAGGTCATAAGCGTGTTGCCTAACAAGGTGGAGACCGTCCACGCCAGTGGCGGCCTTATCAACTACATAACCACTTTCGCTTAGGCCTTGGTGTAAGTACTCGGCAGTCTTGGGCTCGTCCTCAACAATAAGGATGCGCATAAAAATTCACCTTAAAATGTGCGGCCAGTATTTTTAGAGATTCTTTTGTTTGTGGCAGCAGCGTGGTTTTAATTTTTTCATCGACGGTCACAGATATGGCGACAGCGTTTTATGGTGCTCCAAGGCTAAAGCCTGTAGCGGCTTCAGGGTCAAGCCGTAATGCCCGTCTTGTAGGGCTCCAAGGGAGCAAGGCGACAATGTGTCGCAGTGTTTGTCCTTACCCCGAACACACAACTTTGGACTGGTAGGGCCGCCCTGTAACGCCGCGCGCGAGGCAACCCTTATTTGTTTGTGTTTGTTTCTAGTTGTTGCTGGGGGCTGATTTGGTTGCTCTTTTGAGTGCCGCCAATACTAATACAGGCCTGAGCGGAGCGGTGCTGGATAACATATTTGTAATTTTCCAGTCACCTTGCTGATAGGCGTCGGGAACTACATTCTGTCGGTAATTGGTTTTCTACTTATTATCTCCAGGTAAAATCTACAAAATCCTCTGGCTAAGTAAGTAATAAAGCCTTCATTTATTCCGGCAGAATTAGTGCTGCGGAGGACTTTTAAGTGTATGTAAAAACAATGGCCGATCATGGAGTGGGAATAGGTAAGTTCTGCGTATTTTCAGGTCTGCTGGCTGCATTGTTGATTGCTCCAGTTACAACAATTGCTGCCGAGTCAGCAGGGCAATCAATAACGATTGAAGAGGCGTTGGCGCAAGCGCTTACAGATAACCCTGAACTCGCGGTGGCCCAGTGGAATACAGGCATTGCCGAAGGCGCTCGTACTCAAGCCGGGTTGATCCCAAATCCTGAGTTGTCCTGGAGTGTTGAGGACACGCGCAGTGAGTCTCGCATCACCAGCATTCAGGTATCCCAATCCATTGAGTTAGGCGGCAAGCGTGGCGCGCGCATCGATGTCTCTGAGCGTGATCAGGATGCTGTAGCGATTGATCTTGAGCGTAAGAAAAATACCCTGCGTGCAGAGGTCATCCAGGCCTTTTACTCAGCACTGCATGCTCAGGAAGGGCTGCAGCTTTCCACCCATTCGCTGGACCTGGCCAGTCGCGGACTCCAGGTGGTCGAAGGGCGTGTAAAGGCCGGCAAGGTCTCTCCAATCGAAATTTCGCGTGCTCAGGTGCAGCTCTCGGAAATTCAACTGGAGCTGAACCGTGCGCGCCTCAATCGAAGCAATGCCTACCAGCAATTGGCGCTTATAACGGGCGCCACGACGCCGAACTTCGAGCATGTCGAGGGTGATCTTGAGCGCCTGCCGTACCTGCCATCGCAGGCTGAGATGCTCGCGCGCATAGCGGATACAGCGGATGTGCGGCTAGCCAGCATGCAGATCCAGCGTGCCGAGTCTTCCTTGGAACTCGAAAAATCGCAGCGCATTCCCGACCTCAACGTCAGCGTTGGCAGCCAATACGACGAAGGGCTTGGCGAGCGCGTCAATTTGCTTGGCTTGTCGATGCCTATTCCATTGTTTAACCGTAACCAGGGCAATGTGTTCGCCGCTGCTCGCGGGGCTGACCAGGCGCGCGATCTGCGTAATGCCACAGAACTTCGCCTGCGCGCGGAGGCTCAGCAGGCGTTTGAGCAATGGGAAAGCGCCAGAAGTGAAGTCGACTCTATCAGCAGCACGTTGCTTCCGACTGCGCAGCATGCGGTAGAGGGGGCAGTCCGGGGATTTGAGATGGGCAAGTTTGCCTTTATCGATGTACTCGATGCTCAGCGCACCCTTGTAAGCATGCGCTCCCAATACCTGAATACCCTGGATGAAGCTATTTCGGCCTGGGTGAGCCTGGAGAAGATTTACGGCTCTCAACTCAACGTCGAATTCAAAAAATAAGCATCCCTGCACACCTACATAACGTCCTTAGACGGTCGCCCCATGCGGCATGAAGCCTCGCCTGTTTATTGAGTGCGTTCAGTCACCGCCGGGGCATGAGTCAAGTTCAATACTTTTGATAATTTGGAGTTACCAATGGCATCAACAACTCCCAGAAAGCAGTGGCTGATGATTGCAGCTGTTGTCGCCATCGGTTTGGCCGTGGCAGGTCTGATTCTAAGTGGTAGCCCTGGTCAGTCCGGAGAGGAAGGCCATGGTGACAGTCATGAGGAAGCGTCGGCTCACGTAGATCCCGAACACCATGGGGATGCTTCGGCAGAGGCGCATGAAGAGGCCGACGAGCATGCCGATAAAGAGCACCATGAAGCCGTAGCACCCACCAAGGGTGAGCATGGCGGCAAGCTTTTCACTGAGGGTGATTACGCGCTTGAAGTGACGATTTTTGAGGAAGGCGTAGAGCCTCAGTTCCGCCTCTACACCTACCTGGACGGCAAGCTTCTAGATCCTGCGGACAGCACGGTGCAAGTGACGTTGTCGCGCCTTGGTCAATCTGCGCAAATCATCAACTTCAGCAAAGAGAATGACTATCTGCGTGGCGATGCCGTGGTTGTCGAGCCGCATTCGTTCCAGGTTTCCGTTAGCGCCAAGCACAGTGGCAAAAGCTATTCGTTCAGTTACGAGCAGGTCGAGGCCCGAGTAACCATGACGGATGCACAGCTTGAGCAGGGCGGCGTCACGCTCGCCACTGCTGGTCCCGCGAAAATTGCCTCCACGCTGCAAGTGCTGGGCGAGGTTCGCTACAACGGCGACCGCACGGTTCAGGTGACCCCGCAACTTGCCGGGCGGGTCGACTCGGTGGCGGTTAGTGCTGGCGATACGGTCCGCAAGGGCCAGGTGCTGGCCAAGATCTCCAGTCAGGCTCTTGCCGAACTGCGTGGCGAACTGCTGGCTGCCCAGCAGCGTTCGGCGCTTGCCCGCACGACCTATGCGCGTGAAAAGCAATTGTGGGAAGAGAAAATTTCCGCCGAACAGGATTTCCTGCAGGCGCAGGTTGCCATGCAGGAAGCCGCCATCACGGTGCAGCGTGTCCAGCAACAAATCGCCTCGCTGGGCGGTGCTCCGGCCAAAGGCCAGAACCTCACCGAGTTCGAGATTCGCGCCCCCATCGATGGCGTGATAACCAGCAAAAGCATCTCGGTTGGTGAAGTGCTCAAAGAGGATTCCGCAGTCTTTACCGTCTCGGATCTGTCGACGGTGTGGGTGGATTCAACCGTCGCGGCGAAGGATCTGGGCGTTATTGCCGAAGGACAAAACGTTGTCGTGAGCTCCAGCGCATTCGCCGCCACGGCCAAGGGCTCCATTGCCTATGTCAGCGCTCTGGTTGGGGCACAAACCCGCTCGGCGACTGCGCGCATCGTGCTTGCTAACCCGGACCGGGTATGGCGCCCCGGTTTGCCGGTGACGGTAGAGGTGGTTGCCGAGGAGAACGACGTGCCCGTTGCTGTGGCGGTCGAAGCGATTCAGACCATTCGCGACTGGCAGGTGGTGTTCGGCCGCTTCGATGACCAGCTGGAGGCGCGGCCTCTTGAACTGGGCAAGTCCGACGGACGCTTCGTCGAGGTTATCTCGGGTCTGAAGGTGGGTGATCGTTACGCATTGAAGAACAGCTTCCTGATCAAAGCTGAGCTTGGCAAAGCCGGCGCGAGCCATGACCACTAATTCGGAGTCGAGCCATGAAACAAGTTACTGCCATTTTTCGCCCGATCCGGCTTGAAGCCGTCGAGCAAGCGCTGCACGCACTGCCGCATCTGCCTGGATTCACCATCCTGCCGGCCCATGGTCATCCGCGTGGTCACGGTAAGGATCACAGTTTTATCGCAGACGAGTGGAACCCCGACGCCCACCAGCATCTCGTGCTGGTGGCGTTCTGTTCCGACGAGGTTGCCGATGAGATCGTCCAGACCATTGAGAAGGCCGCCCACACAGGTGTACCCGGTGACGGAATCGTCGCCGTAGCCCCTTTGACCGACGTATTGCGCATCCGTACTGGAGAGCGCGGTGATGCTGCGCTTTAGGGGAAATTGACATGTACGAACGATTAATTCGCTTCGCCATCGATCAGCGCTGGCTGGTCTTGCTGGCTGTGCTCGGCATGGCCGCATTGGGTGTTTACAGCTATCAGAAACTACCGATTGATGCAGTTCCCGACATCACCAACGTGCAGGTACAGATCAATACCGAGGCCAAGGGCTACTCGCCACTGGAGACCGAGCAGCGTGTGACGTTCCCGATTGAGACGGTCATGGCAGGGCTGCCCAACTTGCAGGAAACGCGCTCCATCTCGCGTTATGGGCTGTCACAGGTCACCGTCATCTTTGAAGACGGCACGGACATCTACTTCGCGCGCCAGTTGGTGAATGAGCGGATACAGGATGCTCGTAGCAATCTTCCCAGCGAGCTGTCGCCGAGCATGGGGCCCATCGCCTCTGGTCTGGGCGAGATCTACATGTGGACCATTGAGGCGCAAGACGGTGCGAAAAAGCCGGATGGCAGCGCCTATACGCCGATGGATCTGCGTGAAATCCAGGACTGGATCGTCAAGCCGCAACTGCGAACCGTTAAAGGTGTTACCGAGATCAACACCATTGGCGGCTATGCCAAGGAGTTCCAAGTTTCGCCCATGCCGGAGCGTCTGGTCGCCCATGGCCTTAGTTTGCAGGACATTGTTGCGTCGCTGGAAAACAACAACGCCAACGTTGGCGCGGGTTACATCGAGCGCAGCGGCGAGCAGTACCTGATCCGCGCCCCAGGTCAGGTAGGTAGTATTGCCGACATCGCCAATATCATCATCAAGAGCACCGATGGCGTTCCTGTGCGTATCGGTGATGTGGCCGAGGTTGGCCTGGGTAAAGAGTTGCGCACCGGTGCCGCCACCGAAAATGGTCAGGAGGTGGTGCTCGGCACTGCGTTCATGTTGCTTGGCGAGAACAGTCGATATGTATCGCTGGCGGTCGATCAGCGCCTGAAGGAAATCAACCGCAATCTACCGAAGGGGGTCGTGGCGAAGACGGTTTATGACCGCACCGTATTGGTCGACAAAGCCATCAGCACGGTGAAAAAGAACCTAATCGAAGGCGCTCTGCTGGTCATCGCGATTCTGTTCCTGTTCCTAGGCAACATCCGCGCAGCGCTTATCACTGCGATGGTGATCCCGCTGTCGATGCTGTTCACCTTCACGGGTATGGTCAGCAACAAGGTCAGTGCAAACCTGATGAGCCTCGGCGCGCTTGACTTCGGCATCATCATCGATGGTGCCGTGGTGATCGTTGAGAACTGCGTGCGGCGTCTGGCCCACGCTCAGGCCGCTGCGGGCCGAACGTTGACCCGCAACGAGCGGTTTCATGAAGTTTTCGCGGCCTCGAAGGAAGCGCGTCGTCCGCTGCTGTTCGGTCAACTGATCATCATGGTGGTGTACCTGCCGATCTTTGCGTTGACCGGCGTGGAAGGCAAGATGTTCCACCCGATGGCGTTCACCGTAGTGACAGCCCTGCTGGGGGCCATGATCCTCTCGGTGACGTTCGTCCCGGCGGCTGTTGCGCTGTTCCTCAATGGCAAGGTCAGCGAGAAAGAAAACCGCTTAATGGTCTGGGTCAAGCAGGGCTACGCGCCGCTGCTGGATTGGGTCATGGTCAGCAAGCCGCTGGTGCTGACCATTGTGGCGGTCATCATGGTGCTTTCCGGCTTGGCTGCTTCGCGGATGGGCAGCGAGTTCGTACCGAGCCTGGACGAAGGCGATATCGCCTTGCATGCCCTGCGCATCCCAGGCACCAGCCTTTCCCAAGCGATTGACATGCAGGTGCAGCTCGAACAGCGGATCAAATCCTTTGCTGAGGTTGATACGGTGTTCGCCAAGCTGGGAACCGCCGAAATCGCGACCGACCCGATGCCGCCAAACGTGGCGGACAACTTTGTCATGCTCAAGCCGCGCGACCAGTGGCCCGACCCTGATCGCAGCAAAGCCGATCTGGTTGCTGCGATGCAGGAAGCGGTCGAGCAGGTTTCCGGCAACAACTACGAATTTACTCAACCCATTCAGATGCGCTTCAACGAGCTGATCTCCGGCGTGCGCAGTGACGTCGCAGTGAAAGTGTTTGGCGACGACATGGACGTGATGAATGAGACCGCCGAGCAAATCGCCGAGGTGCTGGAGGGTATTCCGGGTGCCGCCGATGTGAAGGTTGAACAGACCACGGGGCTGCCGATGCTCAGCGTACAAATCGACCGTGAGAAAGCCGCACGATTCGGTTTGAATGTCTCGGAAATTCAGGACGCCATTTCCACCGCCATCGGTGGACGTGAAGCAGGAGCGTTGTTTGAAGGTGATCGGCGCTTCGATATCCAGGTTCGTCTGGCGGATGAGTGGCGCAATGACGTCGACAAAATCCAGCAATTGCCTATTCGCCTAGCCAATGGCGATGGTCTGGATGGCCCTGGGTTTGTGCGTTTGGCTGATGTGGCGACTGTGGTTTCTGCACCAGGTCCGAACCAGATCAGCCGCGAAAGTGGCAAGCGTCGCGTGGTGGTCACCGCCAACGTTCGTGGTCGCGATATCGGCTCTTTTGTCGCCGAGGCCGAGAGCAAGATCGCCCAGGCGGTGAATGTTCCTACAGGTTACTGGACGACTTGGGGGGGAACCTTCGAGCAGCTTCAGTCGGCGGCCAAGCGCCTGCAGATTGTCGTGCCGGTATCGCTGCTGCTGGTGTTCACGCTGCTCTTCGTGATGTTCGGCAATGTCAAAGATGGCCTGCTGGTATTCACCGGCGTGCCCTTCGCGCTGACAGGCGGGATCATGGCCTTGTGGCTGCGTGATATTCCGCTCTCGATCTCTGCGGGGGTGGGCTTCATTGCGTTATCGGGCGTGGCGGTACTCAACGGCCTGGTCATGATTTCCTTCATTCGCAGCTTGCGTGAGAACGGTATGGGGCTTGACGAAGCCATTCGCGAAGGCGCATTGACGCGCCTGCGGCCTGTGTTGATGACTGCCTTGGTGGCGTCCTTGGGCTTTATTCCAATGGCTACGGCTATTGGCACGGGTGCGGAGGTTCAGCGACCTCTGGCCACTGTGGTAATTGGTGGAATCCTGTCCTCAACGGCGCTGACGCTGCTAGTCCTGCCATTGCTCTACCGCTTGGCCCATCGCATGCGTTAAGTTCACAACGCTATTCGTGTGCAAGCAGAAAGCCCCGCTCAAAACGGGGCTTTCTGCTTGCAGGCATTGCTGCTTAAGTCGCGTCAGGCAAACTTTGCTTGTTATCTGTTTGTGAGTGTTCGGCCAACTCGTCTTGAGTCAGGTTACATACCTACGACATGGTCGATGCAACCCGCGGTTTTTCTCGCCAAACGAGTGCCGGTATTGCGCGAATGTAGATCAGCTCACCTACCAACTCGACCAAAGTCTGTGTGATCACCGCTGCGGCAGCGAGCCCTCGAATATCTTCAGGCAATGCCAGCGCCAGAGGCAGAACTACCAGGGAATTGCGAGTCGATGAGCTAAAGGTTACTGCTCGTGCAGTAGTGGCTGGCAGTTTGCACGCTCTCGACGCCAAAGCCCCAACCACAGGTGCCAGAATCATGAAGCCAATGTACGTGAGGATAACCGGAGCAAGCTGATCAATGTCGCGAACCACTGAAGATATCTGAGGTCCGACCACCACGATCAGTACTGCAGCCATTGCTGGAACAGGCAGCCATGCCCAAGCTGTGTTCCAACCGGCAACGATTTTCGACCCTTTGGCTGTGGCAGCAGTAGCTATTGCCAAAAAAAGCGGTACGACGATCAGAAGAAAAAATGCTTCAACGAACGGACCAATGGAGATCACAACTTCGGACTGCCCACCCAGCATTAAGGCCAAGTAAACGGGCAGCAGAATAAGTTGAAGTAGCAATAGAACTGGGGTTGCCGAAAGAATCGCGCGTGAGTCGCCTTTGCCAAGGTGAGTGAAAACCACTACATAGTCGATACAGGGTGTCAGCAACACCAATAGAGCCCCAACAAGTATGGCCGGGTGATCTAAAAGGCCTCTGGTGATAACCCAAACCAATAGTGGAATCAGTACGAAGTTGGCGATGAGCAAGGCCGATATAAAGCGTCTGTTGCTTAGTCCTTCACGCAGATCAAGGAAGGGAATTTGCAGAAACATCGCGTACATCAGTACTGCGATAGTAGGGGTTACCAACGTACTTAGGCCTTGGGCGGCTGAGGGTATCAACAACCCACCGATTACTGCGGCTATAACCGCAACGAAATAAATCGCTATCTGATTCTGTTCAAGCGTATCTCTATTCATAGCTCCCCCGAGCACGAAAAAGGGCATCAGCCTAACAGGCCTTGCTTGGAAAGGGGGGGCGTCTATGCGACAGCAGCTCAATCAGGTGCTGACTTTCTGCGTCGGCAGGTGCGTGAGCATGCCCTTCAGGTAGAGTTTAGACCTCTACCGTGGTGTCGTTTTATATTCACAGCGAAGCTATGGGATATAAAATATTTTGAATAAAAAAAGCGCCCCGAAGGGCGCTTAGGGTACACCTCTTTCCAAAGGAGCTCGGGAGCTTCTAGAGGTGAACATCGTTCGGAAGTGAGCGGTTAATCAGCTTGGGTTTCGTTTTTAATATCGGTATTGGCCCGATCCTGGCTGGTGGTCTTAACCTTCAACTCGTCTGCCGGTTTAACAGCAGGCTCAGTTCCATGAATTCGCTTTTGATCTGCTCGAAATTTTTCCTGCGCTTTTATTGAGCGGTCGTAACCATCTTCTGCATAACTCAGTGTGGAGCCGAAAAGTACCGTTCCGATAATCAGAGCTTTCAATACCTTCATAAGGCAGACCTCGTAAATTCAATTAGTAGCTTGTCGAGATTTATGGACAATTTCTGCAAGTTCGAGTGAATTTTACGGGGGGGAAGCTAACAGCAGCGTGAGCTCAACATTACATTCTTGAAATCTAATCACTGCCTCTCTTGTGCTGCGGTACGTAGTGCTCAGCATTGGTATGCATAAGCGGGCAGGGCTTTTAGAGCCCGCCCGCCCATCCATTATTTAGAGCACGCTCAGTGGGTACTCGACAATCAGACGAACCTCATCCAGATCCGACTCGTAATCCGTCGCACGTGTCGTCATCTGGCGAACACGGAAAGACATGTCTTTCAGCGAGCCAGTTTGGACGACGTACTTGGCTTCGATGTTGCGCTCCCAGCGCTTCTGGTCGGTCAGCGGGTTACCATCGGCATCACGACGCATATACACACTGTTGGCGTCGGAGTAATCAGCATCTGTACCCAATGCATAGCGAGTCATGAAGGTCAAGCCAGGAACGCCATAGCTGGCCATATCCAAGTCGTAGCGCAGCATCCAGGAGCGTTCTTTGGGCGAGTTGAAGTCGCTGTACTGAATGGAGTTGTCGAGGAAGATGGAGTCAGACTGGCGCAGGTAGTCGAAGTCATCGTCACCGTTGTTGCGCTGGTGCGACAGAGCAACGCTGTGTGCACCGAACTGCACGCCCACTTTGCCGCTGTAGATGTCGTTGTCGAACTCACCCAGTAGTTGTTGGCCTTCGTCGACAGCTTTGTAGTAGTTCAAACCACCAAACAAGGAAACGCTGTCAGTTAGCGGGTAGGTGAACGCTGTGCCAGCATAGTGCTGGTTCCACGCATCCTTGAGTTTGCTGCTGTACAGGCTAAAGCTGAGGTTGTCGTTCAGTGAATAGTCACCACCGAAATAGGCAACCCATGGCGACGCGACGGAGCCTGCGTAGAAAGTCGCAAACTCATCACGCATGGTGCTGACTTGCGGCTGGCTCATTGCATGCAGGCGGCCGCCCTGAACGGTCAAACCATCAAAGCTGGTGTTCTCAACCGTAACGCCGCGAAAGCTTTCTGGCAGCAGCCGAGAGTCACCGTAGTGAACTACCGGCGTCATGGGGAACACATCACCCACTTTGACAACGGTATCCAGTAGTCGTGCTTTTACTGCACCGCCTACTTTCGAATAATTATCTTCGGCTTCACCGTCGCTATTTATGGGAAGCATATTGACGGAGCCGCCTGGCCCGTGGCGACCATCACCGGTATCCAGCTTGAGACCGAGCATGGCGAAGGCATCAATACCAAAACCGACAGTGCCTTGGGTAAAGCCCGACTCGAACTTGCCAATGATTCCGTGAGCCCAGACTTCGCTATAGCCATTGTCCGTGTTGCTGGACTGGCCTTTGCGGAAGTCACGGTTCATGTAGAAGTTACGGTTGAGAATATTGAAACTGCTGCCTTCTACAAAACCGTCGGCCTGTTCTTCTGCGGCCGCCATGAGAGGGGCTGCACTGACAATCGCCGAAAATACTGCAAGGGATAGCTTGGTTTTATTAAGCATTTATTGCTCCTTTATAGTTGGCAGTTATTGGTCTAATTCTTTCGCCATTGCGTTCTTATAGGTTTTGCACCCTCAGGCGCTCTGCGTCTTGGGGCTGAGTCCTATCCTTGCAAGGCGAAGATAACTTGAAGATGGTTGAAATATTACAATTCTGTAATCTTCACGGGCCGGCAACAGAATTTGTCTTAAAGCGACATTTCAATGCGAATTTTTAACAAAATACGACGAATAGGTCGTGAGAGTTTCGGTCTTGGTCAGACCAGATTATTAGCGAGAAGGGCTGCCAGCTCATGGGACAGCGCATGCAGGTAGATGGATAGCGCTCGGTTGGCGCTGAACCGATTCTACAAACCGGCTGGGATGAAGACGGTTAAACCTGCTTCATTATTCTTCTTTTTGAAGAAGTCGCTGCAACTCCTGAGAGATGGGCATGGGCCTGAAAGCACTGATTCTGGAGCGGCCTGTATTGCCAATCGGGACCCAAATCTTAGGGATGGTCTGAAGTAGTCATGTATTTCTGGCTAACTTCAG